>Ga0157363_1000025_pt1 | contig 150403 bp, 132 predicted proteins | sample AttsexASBM1_FD_111477 | JGI IMG/M metagenome (GOLD analysis project Ga0157363, IMG submission 111477) | Fungus gardens microbial communities from leaf cutter ant in Ribeirão Preto, State of São Paulo, Brazil - Atta sexdens ASBM1 | ecosystem: Host-associated > Fungi > Mycelium > Unclassified ...
ACACCTGACAGCAGAACGTTTTTCTGCGATCAGTACAGAATCGGTGGAGCGGTAGTTCAGTTGGTTAGAATACCTGCCTGTCACGCAGGGGGTCGCGGGTTCGAGCCCCGTCCGTTCCGCCACCCTTTTTAGGGGCGTAGTTCAATTGGTAGAGCACCGGTCTCCAAAACCGGGTGTTGGGGGTTCGAGTCCCTCCGCCCCTGCCAGAAAAAGAAAAATCCTTTGCGTATGCGAAGGATTTTTTTTGCCTTAAGAAAAGCAAAACAGAAAACCAGCCAGCAAAGACTGGCTTAATCCTCGCTTTCTTCCCTCTCTTTAATTCGGCACGACTGGAAACTTCAGCAACTGACGGATATACGCCTGCTGATCACTGTTTTGCAGCCATACCGCATACAAAGGCCGCACCGCCACAGACGTATCGGGCATCACTATCAGGTCGCTGTACAAGCTTTGCCAGAACTCGGGCAGAAACGCGCAGGCTCCTGTCGTGTGCAACAATTCACGCGTCACCTGTGCTGATGTCGTTGTTAATACCGGAACATCGTCCCCGCCGGAAAGATAACTTTGGTGCTGATGAAAGTCCGCGCCCCATTCCAGCTTAATATAGTCATATTTCTCACGCTTTTCGGTCTGCCGGGAACGAAACAGTGCCAGCGAGATATGACCTATCTGCTGGCTGGTCAATTCATCCATCTTTGGTGCTTCCGTCGTAATCAATAAATCCAGTTGGCGCTCATGTAACTGTTTAACTAACAAATGACGCTGCGCCACGCGCGCTTCCAGGTGCAGACTTTCCCTGTTTTCGTAGAGTGTCTGAAGCCATGGCGTCAGATAGGCTTCCCAAAGTGAGGCGCTGGCACCAATGGACAGCTCATGATGCTGCTGCGTGTGCGACACTTCTTTCTTCGCCATAAGCCAGGTATTCATCAGACTTTCCGCGTAAGGCAAAAGACGCTCACCTGCCGAGGTCAAACGGATGTTGTTGCGGTGTCGGGTAAAAAGATTCACTCCCAGTTGGTTTTCTAACTGGCGGATGCGAAAACTGACAGCAGACTGCGTTAAGTAAAGTGCTTCTGCAGCACGCCCGAAATGGCGAGTTCTGCTCACTTCCAGGAAAGTTTTCAGTAATTCCGTATCCACAGCCTTCTCCCAAAATTTGTTTGTCGTATAGATTTAAATGTTTTGTTTTACACTCTGTCAAGCGTATCTAATACTCCGCGCCATAAATAGCACGGCCATAAGAGAAACAGGAGCGTGTAACATGGCGGAAAGCTTCTCAACGGAAAATCGTTTCTTTGATAACAAACATTACCCACGCGGATTTTCGCGTCATGGGGACTTTACGATTAAAGAAGCACAGCTACTTGAACGCCACGGCGTCGCGTTTAATGAACTGGATCTTGCCAAACGTGAACCAGCGACAGAAGAAGAGCGTTTGTTCATCGAGGTATGTCGTGGTGTCCGTGAGCCGCAGACGGAAGCAGAACGTGTCTGGTCCAAATACATGACCCGTATCAAGCGTCCTAAGCGTTTTCACACGCTGTCAGGCGGTAAGCCACAAATGGATACCGTTGAAGACTACACAGAAAGCGACGATTAATGAAAAGGGGCGAAAGCCCCTTTTTACTGCAGGTTGTTATGAAGATAGGTCATGAGGCGGTCAATGCTTCGGTAACTGACGGCTTCCTGCAAATGATAACGGCTGATCGTCTCTTCACCGGCCAAATCGGCCACCGTGCGCGCCACTTTCAGGATCCGCTGCCACGCCCGTACTGATAAGCCCAACTGATTTAAAACAGACTCCAGCCACTTCGCATCCGCAGAACAAAGCGCACACCACCGTAATACCTCCGCATTAGCTAAATGAGCGTTGATTTTTCCTGAACGCGCTATCTGTCTTTGCCGGGCAACAAGCACGCGCTCGCGTACCGCCACAGAACTTTCTCCCGTCTGCTGTTGCTGGCCTAACAGTCCCGGCGGTAGCAATGGCACCTCCAGCGACAGATCAAAGCGATCAAGGAAGGGGCCGGAAAGTTTGCTGAGATAGCGTAAAATCTGCTGCGGTGAGGTGCGGTTATGCTGTCCCTGATAGTGTCCTGTCGGACTGGGATTCATCGCAGCGACTAACTGAAAACGTGCAGGGTAAACCACCTTAGCCCTGGCTCGCGAAATCGCGACTTCACCGGACTCAATGGGTTCGCGCAATGCATCCAGAACGCTGCGCTGGAATTCAGGCAATTCATCTAAAAAAAGCACTCCATTATGGGCCAGCGAGATCTCGCCGGGACGGGGCAATGCGCCACCGCCAATGAGCGCATACAGTGAAGCACTATGATGAGGGGCCCTGAACGGCCTTTTACGCCATGAATGATGCACAGGGCCCGCATTACTCAGGCTGGCTATCGCTGCGCATTCTAAGGCCTCCTGATCGCTTAATGGCGGCATGATGCCCGGTAAACGAGTGGCAAGCATGGTTTTGCCTGTGCCTGGCGGTCCGATCAGCATCAGGTTATGTCCACCGGCCGCCGTGATCTCCAGGGCACGGCGTCCTTGTTCCTGCCCGACAATATCGCGAAGATCGTCTGTGATTTCGTCGGTGTTATCGGCGTGGGGGGTGGCAATCGTGAGTTCACCCCTGTTGTGTAAGAAAGCACAAACGTCGATCAAATGGGCGGCTACCAGCGTTGAGCCTTTACGGATTAAACCCACATCAGTCTGGTTTTCTGCTGAGAGAATCAACTGCCTGCCAGCTTTAATCGCCGCAAGGGCAGCCGGAATGGCGGCCTGTACACCACACAGAGCGCCGTTTAGCGCCAGCTCGCCCAGAAACTCATATCCGCCCAGCTTCTCTGCAGGGAGTTGTTCAGACGCGACCAGAATGGCGACAGCCATGGGCAAATCGTAGCGCCCGCCTTCCTTAGGCAGATCGGCCGGGCCCAGATTGATGGTGATTCGCCGGGCAGGGAAGTCAAAGCCGCTGTTAATGATGGCGCTACGGACACGTTCGCGTGCCTCCTTGACGGTAGTTTCCGGTAAGCCCACCAACGTCAGGGCAGGCAATCCGTTGCTGATATGGACTTCAATAGTCACCAGCGGCGCATCAACCCCGATGGCTGCACGTGTCAGAACTTTTGACAAAGACATGGCCGCTCCCAAATGCGGCAAGTCTGCCCTGGCGCTTCAATGACGGCGAGGGCCAAAAGGAAAAAATGTAAGCTGCGCCGTGATTTATTTGCGCACTATACATCCGCACGCTTTTTTTTGTGGAACCGGACTTTGAACGCGGTATAACCGCATCGGCATGGTTTTTTTGTCAAAGTCGGGGCTCAATAAAATAATCTTTTAATTACAAATTGATAACGAAAGAACGCAATGGGCCGCAATAAAAAACCTGATAAAAAATATTGTAATTAGCCTACTAACTATGATAACTCTGTAGGCATTACTTCGAACGAGTTAAAGAATCGAATACGTTATGAAAGCCCTTCTACTAGTGATTAGCCTTGTCGTGATTAGCGTGGTGGTGATTATTAACCCACTGTGCGGGGCAACGCTTGGAGCAAGAAAGGCTTAAAAATCAAGCCAGAACTCTAAAAAACCCCCCGCACCGAAAGGTCCGGGGGTTTTTTTTTGACCTGGCAAAATTCAGTAAATCTGCAAGGAACAAACAATGAACAGTAGCATAAAATTCTGTTGTTCCCCTCAGGCGACAGGAGAATAACGATGACAGGTGCACAATGGGTAGTTCAGGCTTTACGCGCACAAGGCGTTGATACCGTATTTGGTTACCCTGGCGGCGCCATCATGCCAGTGTACGATGCGCTATACGACGGCGGCGTCGAACACCTGTTGTGCCGTCACGAGCAGGGCGCGGTGATGGCCGCAATCGGCTATGCCCGTTCAACCGGTAAAACCGGTGTCTGCATTGCCACTTCGGGTCCCGGTGCAACAAATCTAATCACCGGCCTGGCTGATGCCATGATGGACTCCGTGCCGGTTGTCGCGTTGACCGGTCAGGTCGCTTCTGCCTTCATCGGTACGGATGCCTTTCAGGAAATCGATGTTCTCGGTCTGTCGTTAGCCTGCACCAAACACAGCTTCATGGTTGAATCGCTGGATGATTTGCCTTCCGTGATGGCCGAGGCGTTCGCCATCGCGCAGTCGGGTCGCCCCGGGCCGGTATTAGTCGATATCCCAAAGGATATTCAGCTGGCAAAAGGGGAACCTTCACCGCAGTTGATGCCGGTGGAAGAAGCGATGTCGATGCCGCATCAGGCAATTATTGACGCGCGGGCAATGATGGCGCAGGCCAAAAAACCTATGCTGTATGTCGGCGGTGGCGTCGGCATGGCGCAAGCGGTGCCGGCACTGCGCGCGTTGATGCAGGAAACCGGCATTCCCGCTGTTGCCACGCTGAAGGGCCTGGGAAGTGTGGATGCCGACAGCGAATGTTATCTGGGCATGCTGGGCATGCACGGCACTAAGGCCGCTAATCTGGCCGTCCAGTCCTGCGACCTGTTAATCGCGGTGGGTGCCCGTTTTGACGACCGCGTCACCGGTAAACTGGACACCTTCGCCCCGCTGGCCAGCGTGATCCATCTGGATGTGGATCCTGCAGAACTGAACAAGCTGCGCCGTGCACATGTGTCGCTGCAAGGCGATCTCAACCATGTCCTGCCGGCCTTGAGCCAGCCTTTACAGATTCAGGCGTGGCGCGACGAAGTCATGGCGCTGAAAGCACAGCATGCGTGGCGCTACGATCATCCCGGTGAAGCCATCTATGCGCCGTTATTACTGAAACAACTGTCCGATCGCAAACCGGCAAACACTGTTGTTACCACCGACGTAGGTCAGCATCAGATGTGGGCGGCCCAGCATATAGCCTGTGACGCCCCTGAAGATTTCATCACCTCCAGTGGCTTAGGCACCATGGGCTTTGGCCTGCCTGCGGCAATCGGCGCACAGGTTGCGCGCCCTCACGATACCGTCATCTGTGTCTCGGGCGACGGCTCTATCATGATGAATATTCAGGAACTGGGCACCATTAAGCGTGGCAAATTGCCTGTGAAAATTCTGCTGCTGGATAACCAGCGTCTGGGCATGGTTCGCCAGTGGCAGCAGCTGTTTTTTGACGGTCGCTACAGTGAAACCATCCTGACCGACAACCCCGACTTCCTCACGCTGGCCAGCGCATTTGATATCCCGGGCCAGCGAATCACCCGTAAAGATCAGGTCGACGCCGCAATCGATGCTCTGCTGAACAGTGAAGGTCCTTATTTCCTGCACGTGTCAATTGATGAGCATGAAAACGTCTGGCCATTGGTACCGCCCGGTGCCAGCAACGCCAACATGATGGAGAAAACCGTATGAACCAGCATCAATTGTCTATCGAAGCGCGCTTTCGACCTGAAATATTGGAACGCATTTTACGTGTAGTACGCCATCGTGGCTTTCAGGTGTGTTCAATGAACATGGCGACTGTGGCTAACGCCGAAAACATTAATATCGAAATGACCGTTGCCAGCCAGCGCTCTGTCGATTTACTGTCTTCCCAGTTAAGCAAACTGATGGATGTCGCCTGCGTCCAGATTCAACAACAGACATCACAACAAATCCGCGCGTAGTCGCGAAAGGAAATAATAATGAGCACCAAGAAAGCAGATTTCATTTGGTTCAACGGCGAAATGGTTAAGTGGGAAGAGGCGAAAGTCAGCGTGATGTCTCACGCTCTGCATTACGGCACCTCGGTATTTGAAGGCGTGCGCTGCTACGACTCACACAAAGGCCCGGTCGTCTTCCGTCACCGCGAGCACATGCAGCGTCTGCACGATTCCGCCAAAATTTACCGTTTCCCGATCAAGCACAGCGTTGATGAACTGATGGAAGCCTGCCGTGAAGTTATTCGCGTGAACAACCTGAAAAGCGCCTACATCCGTCCGCTGGCTTTCGTGGGCGATGTCGGTCTGGGCGTGAACCCGCCGGATGGCTTCACCACGGATGTGATTGTTGCAGCGTTCCCGTGGGGCGCTTACCTGGGTGCTGAAGCGCTGGAAAACGGCATTGATGCCATGGTGTCTTCATGGAACCGCGTTGCGCCAAACACATTGCCAACCGCAGCAAAAGCGGGCGGCAACTATCTGTCTTCCCTGCTGGTGGGCAGTGAGGCGCGCCGCCATGGCTATCAGGAAGGCATTGCGCTGGATACCAATGGCCTGATTTCAGAAGGCGCAGGCGAAAATCTGTTTGAAGTGAAAGATGGCGTGCTGTTTACCCCGCCGTTTACCTCCTCTGCACTGCCGGGCATCACCCGCGATGCCATCATCACGCTGGCGCGTAATATGGGCATCGAAGTGCGTGAACAGGCACTGTCTCGTGAATCTCTGTACCTGGCTGACGAAGTCTTTATGTCCGGCACGGCGGCAGAAATCACCCCGGTACGCAGCGTGGATCGCATTCAGGTTGGCGAAGGCAAATGTGGGCCCGTCACCAAACGCATTCAGCAGGCATTCTTTGGCCTGTTTACCGGCGAGACCGAAGACAAATGGGGCTGGCTGGACCCGGTTAACGCATAACCAGACCTTGCGCGGATGTCGCTGGATGTCCGCGATCTTATTTTGACTGGAGTAAAGAGCATGCCTAAGTACCGTTCCGCTACCACCACCCACGGCCGCAACATGGCTGGTGCCCGTGCCCTCTGGCGCGCAACAGGAATGACCGACGATGATTTCGGCAAACCGATTATCGCCGTCGTTAACTCATTCACCCAGTTTGTGCCGGGCCACGTACACCTGCGTGACCTGGGTAAGCTGGTTGCCGAGCAAATCGAAGCGGCAGGTGGCGTGGCCAAAGAGTTCAACACGATCGCGGTGGACGACGGTATTGCCATGGGCCATGGCGGCATGCTGTATTCTCTGCCTTCACGTGAGCTGATTGCCGACTCTGTCGAGTACATGGTGAACGCGCACTGTGCTGATGCCATGGTCTGCATTTCAAACTGCGACAAAATCACCCCCGGCATGTTGATGGCCGCGCTGCGCCTGAATATTCCGGTGATCTTTGTTTCCGGCGGCCCAATGGAAGCCGGTAAAACCAAACTGTCCGATCAGATCATCAAGCTGGATCTGGTGGATGCCATGATCCAGGGGGCTAACCCGAACGTCAGCGATGCTGACAGCGAGCAGATTGAACGCTCCGCCTGTCCAACCTGCGGCTCCTGTTCGGGCATGTTCACCGCAAACTCAATGAACTGCCTGACCGAAGCCCTCGGCCTGTCACAACCGGGTAACGGTTCACTGTTGGCCACCCATGCCGACCGTAAAGCGCTGTTCATTAACGCCGGTAAGCGCATCGTCAGCCTGACCAAACGCTATTACGAGCAGGATGATGTGAATATGCTGCCGCGCAACATCGCCACCAAAGCCGCGTTTGAAAATGCCATGACGCTGGATATCGCCATGGGCGGCTCTACAAATACCGTTCTGCACCTGCTGGCCGCCGCGCAGGAAGGTGAGGTGGACTTTAACATCTCTGATATCGATCGCCTGTCACGCAAAGTTCCTCAGTTGTGCAAGGTAGCACCAAGCACGCCGAAATATCACATGGAAGATGTGCACCGTGCGGGTGGCGTCATCGGTATTCTCGGCGAGCTGGATCGTGCCGGGCTTATTGACACCAGCGCCCGTAACATTCTGCAGCAGAGCCTGCGTGAAACGCTCGATCAGTACGACATCATGCTGACTCAGGATCAGGCGGTGAAGGACATGTTCCGTGCGGGGCCAGCCGGTATTCGAACGACTCAGGCGTTTTCGCAAAGTTGCCGTTGGGACACGCTGGATGATGACCGCGCTGAAGGCTGTATCCGTACGCGCGAACATGCCTATTCCCAGGATGGTGGTCTGGCCGTGCTCTACGGCAACATTGCCGAAGATGGCTGTATCGTAAAAACCGCGGGCGTCGATAAAGAGATTCTGACGTTCAGCGGCCCGGCCAAAGTTTATGAAAGCCAGGATGACGCTGTGGAAGCTATCCTCGGTGGCAAAGTGGTAGCGGGTGACGTGGTTGTGATCCGTTACGAAGGGCCAAAAGGTGGGCCGGGCATGCAGGAAATGCTGTATCCCACCACTTACCTGAAGTCGATGGGGCTGGGTAAAAGTTGTGCTCTGATCACCGACGGTCGCTTCTCTGGCGGCACCTCTGGCCTGTCAATTGGTCACGCCTCACCTGAAGCCGCTAACGGCGGCACCATCGCGCTGGTGAAAGATGGCGATATCATCGATATCGATATCCCAAACCGCGGTATCAGACTGGCCGTACCGGATAATGAACTGCATGCCCGCCGTGAAGAGCAGGAAGCCCGTGGCGACGCAGCTTACACGCCGATGAACCGTCAGCGCGACGTGTCGTTTGCCCTGCGCGCCTATGCATCGCTCGCGACCAGCGCCGATAAAGGTGCTGTGCGCGATAAGAGTAAGCTGGGAGGCTAAGATGGCTGAGGCTCAACCGCTACCCGAGGCGCCCTGCGGTGCCGAGTATCTGCGTGCGGTGTTACGTTCACCGGTATACGAAGTGGCACAGGTTACCCCACTGCAGAAGATGGAAAAAATCTCTGCACGTCTGGGCAATACCATTCTGGTGAAGCGAGAAGATCGCCAGCCGGTGCACAGTTTTAAACTGCGCGGTGCCTACGCGATGATTGCCGGCCTTGATGAAGAGCAGAAAGCACGCGGTGTTGTCACCGCGTCGGCCGGTAACCACGCCCAGGGCGTTGCGTTATCGGCGACGAAGCTGGGCATCAAGTCGCTGATCGTCATGCCGCTGGCGACAGCGGACATCAAGGTGGATGCGGTGCGTGCATTTGGCGGTGAAGCCTTCCTGTATGGTGCCAACTTTGACGAGGCGAAAGCCAAAGCCATTGAACTGGCGACGCAGCAGGGTTACACCTTTGTGCCACCGTTTGACCATCCGGCGGTCATCGCCGGACAAGGCACGCTGGCGATGGAACTGCTGCAGCAGGACGCGCATCTCGATCGGGTTTTTGTTCCGGTGGGCGGCGGCGGTCTGGCCGCGGGCGTGGCGGTGCTCATCAAGCAGCTGATGCCGCAAATCAAAGTGATCGCTGTCGAGTCAGAAGACTCGGCCTGCCTGAAAGCGGCGCTGGAGGCTGGTGAGCCGGTGGATTTACCGCGCGTGGGCTTGTTCGCCGAAGGTGTGGCCGTGAAGCGCATCGGTAACGAAACTTTCCGCCTGTGCCAGGAATATCTCGACGACATCGTCACCGTGGACAGTGATGCGATCTGCGCGGCAATGAAAGATTTGTTTGAAGATGTGCGTGCCGTGGCAGAACCTTCAGGCGCGCTGGCGCTGGCGGGCATGAAGAAATACGTCCAGCAGCACGATATTCAGGGCGAACGCCTGGCGCACGTGTTGTCGGGAGCTAACGTTAACTTCCATGGTTTGCGCTACGTTTCTGAACGTTGTGAGCTGGGTGAACAACGCGAAGCTCTGCTGGCGGTCACGATCCCGGAACAGCAGGGCAGCTTCCTGAAGTTTTGTCAGACGTTGGGTGGTCGCTCAATTACCGAGTTTAACTATCGCTATGCCGACACCGACAAAGCCTGCATTTTTGTGGGCGTGCGGCTGACGCGCGGGATGGATGAGCGCGCAGAGATCATCAGCCAGTTAACGGAAAACGGCTATCAGGTGGTGGATCTGTCTGACGATGAGATGGCGAAGCTGCACGTGCGTTACATGGTGGGCGGACGGCCTTCCAAGCCGCTGCGTGAGCGCCTGTTCAGCTTTGAGTTTCCGGAAGCGCCCGGCGCATTGCTTAAGTTTCTGCAAACGCTGGGCACGCACTGGAATATCTCACTGTTCCATTACCGTAGCCACGGCACGGACTACGGCCGGGTCCTCACGGCCTTCGAGCTTGGCAACGACGAACCGCGTTTTGAAGAGCACCTTGCCGACCTGGGTTACGATTTCCACGACGAAACGCATAACCCGGCATTCCGCTTCTTCCTGGCAGGCCAGTAACTAGAGCTGGTGCCAGAATGCACTGATAAGCGGCTCTCCAAGCCGCTTTTTTTGTACACAAACACCCAGCTCCAGCGGTGCGACGGACGCCACGCTTTCCAGCGGCAGCACACGGTTTCGTACCGGCTCAGGGCTGTTCTCCAGCACCACATCCGGCAGCAGCGCAATCCCACAGCCCAGCGCTACCATCGACACGATTGCTTCATGACCGGCAACGGTCGCATAAATCAATGGGTTAACGATGCGATGACGGCGGAACCATAGCTCGATCGCCCGCCGGACCGGTCCCTGCTCGGGCAGGATAAACGGAATCTGTGACCAGTCCGGTGCCTCTTCTGTCGCCTGACTGCGTACCGGACAGGGCAGTGCAGGTGCAATCAGCCCCAGCGGCAACAGCCCCAGCGTGGTGAAATCAATGCTGGCAGGCAGCGATTCAGGTCGACCGGCAATCGCCAGATCGGCATTACCCGACTGGACCATTTCAATCGCATCGGCCGCATCGCCGGTAGTCAGTTTGATTTCCACCTGAGGATGCTCGGCGCGGAAGCGATCCAGAATGGGCGGCAGATGGCTGTACGCGGCGGTCACCGAGCAAAACAGGCGCAGTTCACCACTGAGTGACGGACCGTTGAGATCCATGGCATGGCGCAATTGCTGATACTGCAGTAAGGTTTGTTGTGCAAATAACTTCAGTCTTTCGCCCGCTTCGGTGAGCGTGACGGTGCGGTTATCACGCAGAAACAACGCGTGGCCGACATCCTCTTCCAGCCGCTGAATCTGGCGTGACAGCGTGGACGGACTGACGTGCATGGCCCGTGCGGTGCGGCCAAAATGGCAGCTTTCTGCCAGATGTAAAAACAATTTGAGATCGCGTAAATCCATACAGGTTCCACCTCAGGAATGCATTGCGATTATTGCAATGTAATGTTGTTAATATATCAATTTAAGCAACAGAAATCCTGTCATATGATGGGGTCATTCGCGGTGCTGAATCTCACGCCGTCAACAGACAAAAGCAAACACAACATTTAACCGGAGTACCCATGGCTAATTATTTCAACACACTGAATCTGCGCAACCAGTTAGCGCAACTGGGCAAATGCCGTTTTATGGGGCGTGACGAGTTCGCGGATGGCGCCAGCTTCCTGAAAGGCAAAAAGATTGTGATTGTGGGCTGTGGTGCGCAGGGCCTGAACCAGGGCCTGAACATGCGCGATTCCGGTCTGGATGTTTCTTATGCCCTGCGTGCAGAAGCCATCGCCGAAAAACGTGCCTCGTATCGCAAAGCCACCGATAACGGTTTCAAAGTGGGCACTTACGAAGAACTGATTCCTCAGGCGGACCTGGTGGTTAACCTGACGCCAGACAAACAGCACTCCGCCGTGGTTCAGGCTGTACAGCCACTGATGAAAGACGGTGCCGCGCTGGGCTATTCACACGGCTTCAACATTGTCGAAGTGGGCGAAACCATCCGTAAAGATATCACCGTCGTTATGGTGGCGCCGAAGTGTCCGGGCACCGAAGTCCGTGAAGAATACAAGCGTGGCTTCGGGGTACCGACGCTGATCGCGGTTCACCCGGAAAACGATCCGAAAGGTGAAGGTATGGCTATCGCCAAAGCCTGGGCTTCTGCCACCGGTGGCGACCGCGCTGGCGTGCTGGAATCCTCTTTCGTTGCGGAAGTGAAATCTGACCTGATGGGTGAGCAGACCATTCTGTGCGGCATGCTGCAGGCCGGTTCTCTGCTGTGCTTCGATAAGCTGGTGGCTGAAGGTCACGATGCGGCGTACACCGAGAAACTGATTCAGTTTGGCTGGGAAACCATCACCGAATCCCTGAAATTTGGCGGCATTACGCTGATGATGGATCGCCTGTCTAATCCGGCGAAACTGCGTGCTTACGCACTGTCTGAGCAGCTGAAAACCATCATGGCTCCCCTGTTCCAGAAGCACATGGATGACATCATCTCAGGCGATTTCTCTGCTGGCATGATGGCGGACTGGGCGAATGACGATAAGAAGCTGCTGACCTGGCGCGAAGAGACCGGTAAAACCGCGTTCGAAACCGCCCCTCAGTTCGACGGCAAAATCGAAGAGCAAGAATACTACGACAAAGGCGTTGTCATGGTTGCCATGGTCAAAGCGGGCGTTGAGCTGGCATTTGAAACCATGGTAGATGCTGGCATCATCGAAGAGTCGGCTTACTACGAGTCACTGCACGAGCTGCCGCTGATCGCGAACACCATTGCCCGTAAACGCCTGTATGAAATGAACGTGGTTATTTCTGATACCGCTGAGTACGGTAACTACCTGTTCTCTTTTGCGGCGGTGCCGCTGCTGAAAGAGTTTATGGCCTCACTGCAGCCGGGCGATCTGGGTAAAGCTATTGACGGCACGCAGGTGGATAACGCCCAACTGCGCGACGTTAATGAAGCCATTCGTCAGCATCCTATCGAGCAGGTTGGCCGCAAACTGCGTGGTTACATGACCGATATGAAACGCATCGCGGTTGCAGGCTAAGTCGCACCGCCACCGTTTTCAGCAAATGTAAGACAAAAAGGCGCAGCCATCTGGCTGCGCCTTTTTGTTTTAGCATGCGCCTGGCGACACGATAACAGGCGGTAAAAGGCTCCTGTAACCAACATACTGATACCCGGCAAGAATAAGGAACACGCCAGCCGTAAGGTTGCCAGCAAAATACTCGTGATGATGTCTGAGGGCATAGCATACGGCGACAGAAGCGACAGCCGTGCGCTGCGGGTCGGGTCGGCATTCAGTCAGTCCCGGCCTTTTCCCCAAATGCGCTTCGGGAAGAGTCTGGCTGCGCAATGTGTGTAGATTTATCGCAAACGGCTATCTGCTTAATGGTCCACTGCGTCGTGTTTTGCCGGACTGGCACAGTGAAAACACAACACCGATGACGCCCTGGGCCATCACCTTACCCAACCGTCTGCTGCCGCTAAAAACCCGGGTTTTTATCGATGATTTTATGGCCTGGCTTAAGTCGAAATAGCGCGCTTTCGCCGCGAAAACGCATAAAAAACCCGGCCTGAGCCGGGTTTTTTATGCGCGTGACCTGAGATCACACTTCATACAGCGTTTGATGCCGGGTTTCTTTACAGGCAATCAGGGCGATCAGCGTCAGGAAGGCCATAGAGGCCAGGTACAATCCGACGGCAGATAAGCCGTAGTGCACGTTCAGCCAGGTTGCGATATATGGCGCAACGGAGGCACCCAGAATCGACGACAGGTTGTATGAGAACGACGCGCCGGTATAGCGCACTTCTGTCGGGAACAGCTCGGGCAGCAGCGCACCCATCGGGCCAAATGTCAGGCCCATAATGCTTAATCCCAGCAGCAGGAAGGCCATCACCAGCGCCTGAGAGCCGGAACCCAGCATCACAGGGAACAGGAATGAGAAACCAATAATCATCAGCGTAATGGTGATCATGGTTTTCCGGCGACCAAAGCGGTCAGCCAGCAGGCCTGCGATGGGGACCATCACGCCGAAGCCAATGACCGCCATCATCAACATCCACAGCATGCTGTTACGTGAGATGCCCAGCCCCGCAGGCGCGGCGGCGGTGCCGTAACTCATTGAGTAAACTGTCATGATGTAAAACAGCGTGTAGGTGGCAAGCATGATGAAGGTGCCCAGAATGGTCGCCGTCAGATGTTTGCTCAGAAGTGAGGCAATCGGCACGCGCACCTGCTTCTTCTCTTTCTGCACTTTGGCAAAGACCGGACTTTCATGTAGCGACACGCGCACATACAGGCCAATCAGGACCAGCACGGCAGACAGTACAAAAGGCACGCGCCAGCCCCACTGCATAAACTGCTCGTCGGTCAGCAACCAGGAGAGCAGCAGGAAGGTGCCGTTGGCAAAAAAGAATCCAATGGGCGCACCCAACTGCGGGAAGGAACCGTACAGCGCACGCTTTTTGGCTGGCGCATTTTCCGTGGCCAGCAGGGCCGCACCGCCCCATTCGCCGCCGAGTCCCAGGCCCTGACCAAAGCGGGCCAGTGCTAACAGCAGCGGGGCCAGAACGCCAATGCTCTGATAGCTGGGTAACAAACCAATGACCACGGTAGAGATCCCCATGGTCAGCAGCGAGGCTACCAGGGTGGCTTTACGACCGACACGGTCACCGAAGTGACCAAACAGCGCTGAGCCGATAGGGCGGGCAACGAACGCAATCGCGAAGGTCGCCAGTGACTGTAGCGTGGCGACAGTGGCATCACCCTGAGGAAAAAAGATATGCGGAAAGACAATGACCGCGGCGGTGGCATAAATATAGAAATCGAAAAATTCGATGGCGGTGCCAACCAGTGAAGCAATAACGACTTTACTGCGTGAGTTCACTGGCGTTGGCTCATGTTGTTTATCAAGAGTTTCTGAGATGGAGGCTTGCATAAATGTTTCTTATTTTTAAATACCGTTAAGGAATCTTACGCACCTGTATAGCGGCATTCAATGGCTGGAAACCGCGTCAGCCGCGGCTTTCTCTGCCTAAAAGTAGAAAATCTTTGCCTGATGTGAAATGTCGGAGAATGGCAGCGTTAACAGAGATAAACATGGCGAGATACTCTGTGAAAGCGCTGAAGAAAAGTGACCCCCTGGTTATTCATGCTGTAAAGTGGCTGATAAATAACCGGGGGCAGGGATTTTTCGCTGGTTACTGCTGTTCGTGGGTGGCCATTGCGCCTTTTTCAGGCATGCGTGGATCGTCTTTGTATTTGGCGGTGGCAATCCAGGCCGCGCAGAACAATGTCAGGCGGGCAAAGAAATAGAAGAACGCCATCAGCCCCAACACCGAGCCAAAAGCCGCACCCGAGGGCGAGCTGGCGAGTTTCGGCAGCGTCAACGTCATCACAAACTTAATGACTTCAAACCCGATGGCCGCCAGTAAGGTGCCACGCAGCAGGGCTTTTTTGCGCGGTTTATGGCGAGGCAGAATCCAGAAAATCCACAGAAACAGCAGATAATTTGCCAGTACAGAGATGGACGTCGCGATGATCGTCAGTGCCGGGCGCAACCATTCAATGCCATCCAGCCCTAACGCATTAACGATAGTCGCCTGGGCGGAACCGGCGACGGAGGTCAGTGACAAAGTAATCACCAGCGCCAGCATCAGGCCGGTCAGAGACAAGAAGTCGCGAATATAGCGTTTCCAGATCTTCTCTTTATCGTCAGGTTGACGCTCCCAGACGTCGCGTGACTGCGCGCGAATAGCCTCGCGTAAATTCCCCATCCAGTTGAGACCGGAATACAACGCCAGCAACAAACCGGTGATGCCCACGGTTGCGCGTTGCTGAATGGCCGTGTTCACGGTGTTTTTTAACGTGGTCGCCAGCGACGGATCGCTGATGCTGCTGACGATTTTGTTGATGATATCGGTCAGGAGGTCCGGATTCGAGGCCAGCACGAAACCCACGGCAGCAAAAGACACCATTAAAATGGGGATGAGCGACAGAAACGAAAAATAGGTAATGGCGGCACCAAACTGGCTGCCGAGGCGATCGTTAAACCGATCCAGCGCGCGAATAAAGTGCGCTACCGCCGGTATCGCCTGGAACCAGGCGGCGAAGCGTGATACGCGCACGATGGAGCGATCAACGGACTTGTTGCCGGTTTTAATATCGATCAGCGGTTTGGCGCCTTTTACGTTGTCCTGCTCGTCTGTCATAGACATTCACTTTCCTGTTGAACCTTAAAATCACATTATAGCCTGTCAGGTGACATACTCCTGGAGCACCTGACTTAACCACTCCATAAACACCCGAACCCGACGCGCGACATTCCGGCGATGGGGATAGAGCAAGTGAATGGGCATCGGTTTGGCCGGGAACGCATGGAGCACCTCGACCAGTTGACCGCTTTCCAGATATTTTTGGATGCCCACCGTCGGCACCTGAATAATGCCCAGGCCCGCAAGGCAGGCGGCGCGGTAGGTTTCGGTGCTGTTCACCGTCACGACGCCGCCCGTGTGCACATAGTGGCACTGCTTACCATCGAAGTATTCGAAGCCCTGCGCCGCCTGACCTAACGGCTGGCTGTAATGCACCATTGCATGCTGCGACAGCTCCTCAAGCCGAATCGGCCTGCCAAAACGCGCAAGATAGTCAGGACTGGCACAGTTAATCAAGGTGTGCGTGCCTATACGGCGGGCGATCAGTCCCGAATCCTTTAGCTCGCCAACGCGAATCACACAGTCAAAACCTTCGCGAATGACGTCAACCTGGCGATCGTTGCTGCTGAGTTCAATTTCCACGCCAGGATAGTGCTGAAGGAATTCAGGCAAACGCGGAAGAATAAGATCGCTCGCCATTGCCACGGACATGTCGACCCGCAGTTTGCCACTTAACGTCGCGGGATCGTGCTGAAACAGGCTGTCCATATCGCCAATCATCGCCAGCAAATCAAGACAGCGATCATAGTATACCAGGCCATCCTGAGTCAGCTGCACGCGGCGGGTAGTACGATGCAGCAGCCGTGTGCCCATCAGATTCTCCAGCGCCTGAATTTGCCGTGATACGCTGCCTTTTGGTAACCCAAGGCTGTCAGCCGCCGCCGTAAAACTGCCCATCTCTGCAACTCTGACGAACACCTGCATTGCATGAATTTTATCCATATAGCCTGCCGATTGTTGTTGTAAGTGGAACAGTGCTGCGCATTCTTAAGCGTTTATAGAACAATTTTTAACGAATATCCTGAATCTGTGTTCAATTTTGCAACAGGAAATCAACATGAATCGTAAAATCGTCTTGATTACGGGCGCAAATCGCGGTTTAGGCAAGAATGCAGCGCTAAAACTGGCGGCAAAAGGCCGGGATATCATCCTGACGTACCGCAATCATCAAAACGAAGCACAGGACGTCGTCAACGCTGTTGAGCGCGCAGGCGGCCGCGCCATAGCGCTACAGCTGGATGTGGGTGATGTTAGCCAGTTCGACCGCTTCATTTCTGATGTCAAAAACACCTTACAGCAGCACTGGCAGCGTGAGACATTTGATTATTTAGTGAACAATGCCGGGCATGGTCACTACAAACCTTTTGCCGAGACGACGGAAGCGGAATTTGATGCGCTGATGAATGTGCATTTCAAAGGGCCGTACTTCCTGACGCAAAAACTGCTGCCTGTTATCAGCGACGGCGGGCGCATTCTGAATATCTCCAGTGGATTAACGCGCCTGACCTATCCTGGCTCGGGCACCTATGCGGCGATGAAAGGGGCGATGGAAGTGCTGACCCGTTACCAGGCCAAAGAGCTGGGGGAACGTCGAATCCGCGTTAATATCCTGGCGCCGGGCGCGATTGAAACGGATTTTGGCGGTGGACGGGTGCGTGACGATAAAGCCGTGAATGAAAGCATTGCTGCGTTGACCGCTCTGGGGCGGGTCGGATTACCTGATGATATTGGCGACGCCATTTGCGCCATTCTGAGCGAGGAAACCGGCTGGATCACCGCGCAACGCATCGAAGCATCGGGCGGGCAGGGACTGTAACAGTAAGGGCGACTCCGTCGCCCTGTCGTGTCTCAGGGCGTAACGTCAATTGTGCCCTCAATGATCGTCACTGTTTTTCCGCCAATCCAGATGGTTTCGCCCTCATAAGCCACGTTCACCCGGCCCTGACGTCTGACCTGCGTGCCCTGACGAACGCGGTAATTGTGCGGTTTACCCTGAGCCGCGAAGTAGCGCGCCAGGCAGGCATTTGCGCTGCCGGTAATCGGATCTTCTGTCAGGCTGCCGTGCTCAACCAGTAATCCCCGCACTTCATACTGTTCTGTTTCTCCCGAGGGCAGCGGGCCAAAGGGCATTACACCATCCACGCTGGCGTGGGTAATTAACCGCTCAAGATCGTTGACGTCGGGTATGACGGCGCGCACCGCCTCGGCACTGACCATCGGGATAAGCAACCAGCGAATGCCCATATCCGCCACGGTGACAGGCTGTGAATGATCCAGCGCGTCGCTGTTTAATGCTGTGCTGATCAGGGCATCGTGGTAGGGCGTCAGGGTGGCGCTGGGCGCGGCAAAAGCCAGCGTACCATCGGATGCGATTGTCACCACCACATTGCCGACGCCGCACTGCTGCACCATCCTGCCTGGTGTTTTGGTTTTCCAGCCCGCCTCAAGCAGGGCATGGGCGGTACCCAGCGTGGGATGACCTGCAAACGGTAGCTCGCCCTGTACGGTGAAGATGCGCACGCGGTAGTCAGCCTGGCTGTCTTCTGGCGGCAGGACAAAGGTCGTCTCGGATAAGTTGGTCCAGCGTGCAATCGCCGCCATCTGGCTGTCGTCGAGGCCCTGCGCATCCATGATGACGGCCAGCGGATTGCCGTTGAACGCAATCGAGGTGAAAACGTCCACTTGTTTAAACGCAACCTTCATTGTCACTCCTTTTCATTGAGATAAAGCGGTTTTTTCATGCCCGGGCAATTGCTTATGTCAGTTAACAGGGCTATGAATAAGTTAAGCAACCGGATGGAGCCTGCTATGTTAAAAATTCTTGGACGCGCCTCCTCAATCAATGTGCGCAAAGTATTATGGCTGTGTGACGAGCTGGACCTGCTTTACGAACGCGAAGAGTGGGGCGAAGGTTTCAAATCCACTCACTCGCCAGAATTTATGGCGCTTAATCCCAATGCCATGATCCCGGTATTACTCGACGACGACTTTGTCATGTGGGAATCCAACGCTATTTTGCGCTATCTGGCCACGGCCTATGGCGGCGAGTGGCTTTACCCGGAAAATCCGCGCGCGCGCGCGCCGGTGGATCAGTGGATGGACTGGCAATCAACCGAACTTAACACCTCGTGGCGCTATGCCTTTATGTCGCTGGTGCGCCATTCGCCCGCGCATCAGGATCCCCGCCTGTTAGCTGCGGCCTGCAAAGGCTGGTCCCATACCATGGGGATTCTCAACCAGCAGCTGGAGCACACCGGTCGCTATGTCGCCGGACGCAACTTCACGCTGGCGGATATCCCGATTGGCCTTGCCGTGAACCGCTGGTTTGAAACCCCGCTGGATCATCCCGACCTGCCGGCTGTCCGGACCTATTACGAGCGTCTGACTGAACGCCATGGTTATACAATCTGGGGACGGAACGGAACGCCCTGAGCCCGACCCGGCGGCAGGCCCGCAAGTTCACAGGCGATGGCACCGACGCGGGCGATAGCGCGAATGTAGCGATCGGTAAACGGATAGCAGCACGAGAGGCGCAGTGCATGGTTATAGCGCTCACTCAGCGAATACAGCGCGCCGGGCGTCACGCAGATCTGCTCTTTCAGCAGACGAGAGAACATCTCGGTCGTGTTCACGTTGCCCGGCAGTTCCACCCAAAAAACAAAGCCGCCGCGCGGCAACGTGGCCTGCGTGCCCTGGGGAAAATGCTGGGCAATTAACCCTCGCGCCTCATCCAGATTGCTGGCATAACAGCGCCGCAGGCTACGCAGATGATGGTCATAACCGCCATTGGCAAGAAACTCTGCCAGCGTCTCTGACAGCAGAGCGGACTCCGCCATCGATGACACGGCTTTAAGCCGTGTGATAGCATCGTGGAAGCGTCCGGCCGCAATCCAGCCGACCCGGAAATCCGGCGCAACGGTTTTGGTAAAGCTGGTGCAGTATAAAACCCAGCCCTGCTCGTCAAAGGCCTTCACGGCAGGGGAAAGCGGCCAGTCAAACTGCAATTCATCGTAAAGGCCGTCTTCAATGAGCGGCACTTTGTAAGTATTTACCAACCTTGCGAGCCTTTTCTTGTCGGGCAGGCTCATACAGTAACCCAGCGGATTTTGTGCCGTGGGCATCGCCACAATCGCCTGAAGTCGCTCTTCCTGCAGCAGCATTTCCAGCGCATCCAGCGACAAACCACGCTGCGGATCGGTGGGGATTTCCAGCGCTTTGAGGCCGAGTGAAGCCAGCAAAGGGAACAAAAAAAAGTAGGTAGGTGATTCCAGCCCTACGCAGTCGCCGGGCTGCGTCACCGCGCGCAATGCCAGCTGCAACGCCTCCATACAACCATGGGTGAGGGTGATATCATCGGCGGTGAGTGACTGACCCGCATGTAATGCGCGTCGCGCAATCTCCTCCCGTAAGCGCTCACTACCGGGCGGAAGCGCATAGCGACCGATAAGGTTGGGATTGCGTCGTAGCAATGAGGCGGTGATGCGGGCTAACCGGGCCGAGGGGAACAGTTCGCTGTCCTGCGGACAGGCCAGCGAGATATTGATGTAATCAGGATGATTCTGCGCGGCGAACACTTTATCGATCAAATCCAGCTTTTCGTTGCTGGGATCGCGTATCACACGAGCAGCGTGCTGAGTATGCCGGGTGACCACAGGCAGGACGCCGCGCACGTAATAGCCTGATTGCGGTCGTGCCTCAATCAGGCCACGGTTCTCCAGCAGCTGCCAGGCATTCAGCACGGTGTTCACGCTCACCTGGTGCGACTGGGCGACGCGACGGATAGCCGGTAAGCGCTTACCAGGCTTGAGAGTACCCTGATGAATGGCCTCTGCGAAGCTATCGGCCAGTTGCTGGTAAAGCGTTTGTTCAGGCTGAATTTCAAGGGACACAATTGCCTCCTGGCACGACAGGTACAGTTTGACATCAGTGTGATTGTACCCATCAAAATAGCCATTTCCTGTCCCTGTTACCATCACTTTTCGCAACGTAGCATGGTGCTCTGTCTCCCTGTCAGGAATACCATGATGCTTGATCCCTCTTTTTTCAGTTATGTCACCGTGATGTCGATTACGCCGGGTCCTAACAACCTGTTGCTTGCAACTTCCGGCGTGAATTTTGGTATGCGCCGGACGCTGCCGATGGTGTTTGGCATTTTACTTGGATGCGGCCTGCAAACGGTTATTGCGGGCATGACACTGGAGCTGTTGCTGCACTGGATGGCATCCATCCGCTTGCCGCTTACGCTGGTGGGATGTAGCTATCTGCTGTGGCTGTCCTGGAAAATATTTCGTGCGGCTGCACCTGAGGCCCGGCACAAGCCTCAGCCGATGACGTTTCTCGGCGGTGCCTGCTTTCAGGCGGTGAATCCTAAAGCCTGGTTAATGGCCAGCAACGTGGCGCTGTTGTACAGCGCCAACAGTCACGTCCTGATCGTGATGGCGAGTTTTATGCTGCTCAACCTGCCCTGCATATTATTGTGGGCGGCGTTAGGTGACCGCCTGCGCGGTCACCTGCAAATCGCCTGGAAACGCCAGCTGTTCAACAGCCTGATGGCGCTGTCACTGGTGGTAACGACGATCTGGATGCTGGCCGATGCCCTGAAAGCGGTTTAGTCCGGTGCGCCGGGGGCGCTGGCGGAGGGCCACTTCCAGTTCTGCACCTCCGGCACATCTTCGCCATAGACCCGTACATAGCGATGATGCTCTGCCAGGCGCTGCTGCAGATCGTCAGGCAGTTCAGGATGGCGATCGGCAAGCCCCGGGATATGCCTGATGGCCGCCAGCGCCAGATGATAGCGATCCAGCTCGTTCAGCACCGTCATGTCGAAAGGCGTGGTAGTTGTGCCCTCTTCATTAAAGCCATGCACATGGAAATTACGATGGTTATTGCGTTGATAGGTCAGCCGGTGGATCAGACTGGGGTAACCATGGAAGGCAAAAATCACCGGCTTGTCTGCGGTAAACAGCGCATCAAACGCCTCTTCTGACTTGCCGTGAGGATGCTGTTTCTGCGTTTGCAGCGCCAGCAGGTCTACCACGTTAACCACCCGAATGCGCAGGTCCGGCAGATAACGTCGCAGCAGATCGACGGCCGCCAGCGTTTCCATGGTGGGCACATCACCCGCGCAGGCCATCACCACATCCGGCTCTGCGCCCTGCGGGGTTGTGCCGGCCCAGTGCCATTCACCCATTCCGGCCTCGCAATGGGCGATGGCGCTGTCCATGTCCAGCCACTGCGGCGCAGGCTGTTTGCCGGCCACAATCACGTTGATGCGGTCCCATGTTCGCAGACAGTGGTCGCCCACCCATAACAACGTATTTGCATCGGGCGGCAGGTAAATACGCACGATGTCGGCTTTTTTATTGGCAACGTGATCGATAAAGCCCGGATCCTGATGACTGTAACCGTTATGATCCTGACGCCAGACGTGAGAAGACAGCAGATAGTTAAGCGAGGAGATGGGCTGACGCCAGCCCAGCTTGCGTGTCACCTTTAACCATTTGGCATGCTGGTTGAACATCGAGTCAATGATGTGAATAAAGGCTTCGTAGCAGTTAAATAATCCGTGCCTGCCGGTAAGCAGATATCCTTCCAGCCAGCCCTGACACTGATGTTCACTGAGAATTTCCATTACCCGACCATCGGGGGCCAACTGCTCATCATAAGGCTCAATAGCTTCAAGCCAGGTGCGGCTGGTGGTGTCAAATACCGGCGTCAGGCGGTTAGAGGCGGTTTCATCCGGACCAAACACGCGGAAATTGTCCCGATTGCGTTGGAACAGGGCGTTAAGATAACGGCCAAACTGTTCAGTTGCCTGTCCGGCCTGCGAGCCGGGCTGCTGTGTATCGAAAGCAAATTCGCGAATATCAGGCGTAACTAATTCACGGCGCAGTAAACCACCGTTGGCAAACGGGGACGCGCCCATACGTTTGTCGCCCTGCGGGGCCAACGCCTGCAGTTCCGGCTTAAGCCGCCCCTGTTCATCAAACAGATCGTCAGGCTGATAGCTGCGCAGCCAGTTTTCCAGAATGTTACGGTGGTCTTCGTTTTCGCGGCAGGCCGCTACGGGCACCTGGTGCGCCCGCCAGAAACCTTCCACTTTCTTGCCGTCTACCGTTTTCGGCCCGGTCCAGCCTTTAGGGCTGCGCAGGATAATCATCGGCCAGCGGGGAATGGCCTTCATTGGTGAGCCCTGCCGGGCGGCCTGTTGAAAGCCGGCAATCTCTGAAAAAGCGCGATCCAGCGTGTCGGCCATCAACGGATGCATCTCTTCAGGTTCATGACCGCAGACAAACAGCGGTTCATAGCCGTAACCGCGAAACAGCTGACGCAGATCGTCGTCACTGGCGCGGCCCAGAATCGTTGGATTCGCAATCTTATAACCATTCAGATGCAGAATGGGCAGCACGGCACCGTCGCGCTGGGGATTAAGAAACTTAATCCCGTGCCAGCTGGAGGCCAGCGGTCCGGTTTCGGCTTCGCCGTCGCCAATGATGCAGGGCGCGATCAGATCGGGGTTATCAAAGACAGCGCCAAAGGCATGAGAAAGTGAGTAGCCTAACTCTCCACCTTCATTGATCGAGCCCGGGGTTTCGGGTGCCGCATGACTGGGAATACCGCCCGGAAAAGAAAACTGTTTAAACAGCTTCTGCATGCCGTCGGCATCCTGACGGATATGCGGATAGATTTCGCTATAGCTCCCCTCAAGCCAGGTATTCGCAACCATGCCAGGCCCGCCATGGCCGGGACCACAGACATAAATAAGGTTGAGGTCGCGCTGACGAATAATCCGGTTCAGATGGGCATAGATAAAATTCAGTCCGGGCGTGGTGCCCCAGTGGCCCAGTAAGCGCGGTTTAATATGCTCTGGCTTCAATGGCTCGCGTAACAGCGGATTGTCCATCAAATAAATCTGCCCGACAGACAGATAGTTAGCGGCGCGCCAGTAGCGATCAAGTAACGTGAGTTCGTGTGCCGTGTTCGGTTGAGCCATGCCATTTTCTCCTGCATTACGTCAGACGATGCACTAACCCTAATAGAGAATGGGGGAGTCAACCAGGCAAGCGGCAAACAAAAAGGCCTCGCAAGCGAGGCCTCAGACAGGTAGAAGACGGTTATTTACCGACGACGTAGGCAGTTTCACGGCCTTCGTCATTCGCGGCCACCGGCGTTACAGGCGTATACGGCAGTTGCAGGACGCGGCTGGTTTCAGCCAGCACTTTTTCAGTCAGGGCGACGTCACCGTTAAGTTTGCGGCCCCAGGACGGCACAACGGCACGAATTTTATTTTGCCATTCCGGTGACGCCATCTGCTCTGGACAGACCTTGTGCAGCAGTTCCAGCATGATCGGTGCCGCTGTTGAGGCGCCCGGCGAAGCACCCAGCAGTGCCGAGATCGAGCCATCTTCCGACGACACCACTTCTGTGCCCAGACGCAATACTGCGCCTTCTTTTTCATCTTTCTTGATGATTTGCACGCGCTGACCTGCGGTCACCAGACGCCAGTCTTCCTGCTTCGCCTGCGGAACATAGGCGCGCAGCGCGTCCATCCGGTCACGGTCGCTTTGCAGAACCTGATCCATCAGGTACTTCACCAGATCAAAGCTTTTCAGTCCGACTTTGATCATCGGCATAAGGTTAGTACTGTTCAGCGAGGCAAACATGTCCAGCAGCGAACCCTGCTTCAGGAACTTGGTCGAGAAGGTCGCGAACGGCCCAAACAGCAGAACCTGTTTGCCGTTCAGAACGCGCGTGTCCACATGCGGCACGGACATTGGCGGCGCACCGACGCTCGCTTTACCATAGACCTTCGCCATATGCTGTTTCACAACATCGGGATTTTCGGTCACCAGGAAAGAGCCGCCGACCGGGAAGCCCGCATAGCCATTGGCTTCGGGAACGCCAGCCTTCTGCAGCAACGGCAACGCCGCACCGCCTGCGCCAATGAAAATCTTACCGGCGGTTAACGTACGACGTGAACCGTCTGTCAGGCTGACAAGGGTAACCTGCCAGCGACCATCGTTCAGGCGTGTAATGTCGCGAACTTCCTGGCTCATGCGCAAACGGAAACTGGCTTTTTTCTCCAGTGAGGCAATCAACTGACGCGTCACTTCACCGAAATCGACGTCGGTGCCCATATCGGTCCAGGTCGCGGCCACTTTTTGACTGGCGGGACGGCCTTTCATCACCAACGGAATCCACTTCGCGATTTGCTGTGGATCTTCAGAGTAAGCCATGCCACGGAACAAAGTGCTTTTCTGTAATGCGTTAAAGCGTTTGCGCAGGAAGTTAACGTTGTCATCGCCCCAGACAAAGCTCATATGCGGTGTGCTGTGGATAAAGCTTTTTGGCGTATGCAGATTGCCTTTCTGGACATGATAGGCCCAGAACTGGCGAGAAATCTGGAAGGCTTCGTTAATCGCAATGGCTTTCGCGATATCGATACTGCCGTCAGCTCTCTGCGGCGTATAGTTCAGCTCGGCCAGCGCGGCATGGCCTGTACCGGCATTGTTCCAGCCATTAGAGGACTCTTCCGCCACATGCGGCAGCCGTTCCACCATTTCAATGGACCAGTCTGGCTCAAGATCCTGCAGCCAGGTGCCTAAGGTGGCGCTCATGACGCCAGCGCCAATGAGTAGCACATCGACGTCTTTACGCTCCTGCGCCCCGGTGGTGTCCTTTCCGCTAACACTCATTGTGAGCGCAAGATTTACAGCTGATTTGCACATGAGGCGACATCTCCTCTTCTGTTGACCTGAAGCTCAACAGTGTTGCAGGCGAAATAGTCACGCTTCTGTCGAGCGCGTTGCGCTATTTCCGGGTTAAGACTCAGGTATAGGTTAAAGCGACGATAACGAGTTAACTGAACGTTATGCTTTGTTGCCCAAATATAACATTCTCGCGTTCGAATTAAACATTTGTTTATTTTTTAAATGCAGAAATGATTCAGCATAAGAAAGAATCATAATAACAGGCGCGCCATAAGCCTTTTTTGGAGCTAACTCAACGGGTTAAGTAAAAGAGGATGTTGCGGGATTGCCCCATAATGGTGCGGTATGAAAATGTCACTTAGCGAAAGGAATAATCTAACCTAATGAAAAAAAGGGATTATTGAAATTTATTCTTTGCGTTGAATTTTTAATCGATAAGGCGGCGAAGGCTATCTTGTAAAACAAATGTTACATTTTTGTGACCTCAGAGCCAGCCAGGTGACTGACCGACGGCAAGGAAGCGCGCCGCATCGCTGACGCTTTGCATGATCAAAGGTTCACCACCGCCAGCCTCTCAGTAATTCAGTCTTTTAAAAAAAGAGGGGCAGCAGGCAGATGTCGCCCTGACGGCGTGATTACGCCCGAAACCAGCGGCGCCAGATAAAGCGAATAACAAAAAACTCCAGCGCGCCCAGAAGTAAAAACCACAGGCAAAAGACCACGGTATAAAGCTGATTAAGGTCCTGCAGATGGAACATCTGTTGCAGGTGCTGCGCGACGGCCAGGCTAAACGCGGGAGCGGGAAGCAGAAGGGCAGAGAGAAAGCCCAACAGTAAAATGCCGCCGGGAATGATCAGGGATTCGAAGGGGTTAGTCATGGACAAAAATTCCGTATTTACCAGCCCGCCATTTTCCGGCATTCCGCGGGAAGGTTCAATGACGGACTGTTCAGGGCAGGAAGTCACGCTGTGCATTGCAAAGAAAAGGCTTAAATGACATTAACTTAGAGACATTCATAGCGATTGTTATGAGTTATAGCCTTTGCTATACTTAAATCCCTGATTTTATTGTCTTTTTATAACGATTATTGCGTGATAGACTGCGCGCACTTTTTAATAACCGAGCCATATGTGTGATGAATTCAGCCCGAAATGCTGGCTTTTCATCCCAAGTGAACAAATCATGACCTTTATCGCCACCCTGATTCTTGCTTTTGGAATGTCGATGGACGCATTTGCTGCTGCGCTGGGCAAAGGTGCGACCTTGCATCGCCCGGGCCTGAAAGAAGCCGTGCGCACCGGTCTGATTTTCGGTTGTATCGAAGCCCTGACGCCGCTGATTGGCTGGGCATTGGGTCTTGCTGCCAGCCAGTATGTTGCCGCGTGGGATCACTGGATAGCCTTTTTCCTGCTGGCTTTCCTGGGTGCCCGAATGATGATGGAAGGCTTCCGTAAAACGGCGTCTGAACCGTGCGAAGCGCCGCAAAGCCATGGTTTTATGGTCCTGGCGGCGACCGCCGTTGCCACCAGCCTGGATGCGCTGGCGGTTGGCGTGGGGCTGGCCTTCCTTCAGGTTAATATCGTCACCACGGCTCTGACAATCGGTGCCGCCACTACCGTTATGGCTACCACTGGCGTGCTGGTCGGCCGCTTCATTGGGCCTGTGTTAGGTAAATGGGCCGAAGTGCTGGGCGGACTGGTCCTCATCGCCATCGGCTCCACCATCCTCACCGAGCATCTCGGGCTGTTTCAGTAACGCCCGCAAAATCGTATTTTGTGATCTGGTTCAAAATTTATTGCTGATTAAAACAGCAGGAGCTATACTTTTCCTGTAGTTATTCAACAAATTTTTAACTGGATGCTGTATGAAACGTTTTTTTAAGTACGTGTTTCACGCGTATGTGGAAACCTTTAAACACGTACCACCCGGTGCGCTGAACTAAGCGCCACGTTTTACCCTCGATAGTCGCGGTCAGGGAATGACCGGTGATTATCACCTCATTTTGCCGTTCTTCTCGCCTGACTCCGCCTCTCTGTTCAGCCCGCACTGGCCTTGCATTCCGCCTGACATACTGTGATACAACTGGACATCCACTGTGCCAATCGCAGTACGATTTCCGTCATGTTTTTTGCTACTCTGCGCGCCGATTTATTCTCAACACGGGTGGATCGCCCGACATAATAAAAGAGGCAGCAATGCAGTTATGCAGTTTTTATCTTCCCGCTCAGGGGAAAAAAAGCGTGGGTATCGTACGGGAACAGGGCGTGATCGATGTCGGGATGCGCCTGGGCAAAGCCTGCCCGGATTTAAAAACCTTTTTGACACGTTCTTCTCTGGCCGATCTTGCCGCCTTTCAGAACATGCCCGTCGATCACGCGTTTTCCGCCGTGCAGTTTCTTCCCGTTATTGAGCAGCCTGGAAAAATTTTCTGCGTAGGAATGAACTACGCAGATAAACGCCAGGAGTTTGCCGCAACGCTGGACGCGCCAACCTTATTTATCCGTTTTGCTGATTCACTGACCGGCCATGAGCAACCGCTGCAAAAACCGCTGACTACCCAGGAATTCGATTACGAGGGTGAGCTGGCGGTGATTATTGGTAAACCGGCGCATCGGGTTAAGGCCGCCGACGCGCTGGACGTCATTGCGGGTTACAGCTGCTTTATGGATGCCACCGTGCGTGACATGCAGTTTACCTGGTTTACCGCCGGGAAAAACTGGCCGCAGACCGGAGGATTTGGTCCCTGGATGACGACTGCGGACGAGATTCCTGATCCCCAACAGTTATCGATTAAAACCCGACTGAACGGTCGTGAAGTGCAAAACGATACCACCGCCAGCATGGTGCATCCGGTCGCCAGCATTATCGAATATATCTCTGCCTTCAGTCCGCTATCACCCGGCGATGTCATTATCACCGGCTCCCCCGGCGGCGTAGGGAAAAAACGGACGCCGCCCCTGTTCATGTTCCGTGGCGACGTGGTGGAAGTCGAGATAGAAAAAATCGGTTGCCTGCGTAACCCTGTCGCCTGACGCAGCGTATTCACTGCCTCTCTGCCGATCCCGTCCTACACTCAATAAGTACCCAGGAACAGGAGCAGCTGATGAGGCGTACCATCCGGTGTAAAAGGCGACAGGGCATAGCCGTGGCCGCAGGGGTTGGTTTAGGTATAAGCGCAGTGCTGTGGGGCGCGAAGCGCTGGCAGCAAATGAAACAAACGCCGCCTGTTTCACCGCGTAGTCACCATGCGGGACTGGCGGGTTACTATCAACAGATCGGTGACTGGCGCATGTTCACCCGCGTGACGCCCGACGCGCCTCATGGTTTACCTGTCGTCCTGCTTCACGGTCTGGCGATGTCAGGCCGTTCGATGGAGGCGCTGGCCCTCGCGCTGGGTCGGGACTATCACGTGCTGGTCCCCGACCTGCCCGGCTTTGGCGGTAGCGCGTTGCCCGCATCGGCACCGGTGCTTTCCGTCAGTGAACTGGCCGATATCCTGTGGCAGTGGCTCCAGCACAATGGTTTCCGGCGGGCAATCTGGGTCGGCAGCGCCTTTGGCTGTCAGGTGCTGGCGGCGCTGGCGGATAAACACCCGGACGCCGTGGCCGGACTGGTGCTACAGGGACCCACAGCCGATCGCCATGCGCGAAGCCTGTTGCGCCAGCTCTGGCGCGGCTGGCGCAACAGCCGACTGGAAGCCCACCTTTCACCTGACCCGCTGGCCCGCATCGACTGGGCGAAAGCCGGTCTCCCCCGTGTATTTGGCACGCTGCGCGCCATGCTTAACGATCCGATTGAATACCATCTGACGTATCTGACGGCCCCCACATTGTTGCTCCGGGGTTCGCGGGACCCGGTTTGTCCGGCGCGCTGGCTGGATGAGCTGGCGGGGCTGTTGCCTCAGTGTGAAAAAATCACCCTGCGCGGCGGTACCCACCGGCTGCACTATGTCTATCCATGGAGCTTCTGCCATGCGATCCGACCCTTTTTGGCCCGTATTCAGCAGGAGAACGCCGATGAGTAAACCGCCGAAGGGCATCGCCCGCTTTGATTCCGCAGCAACCATGTTGCTGGCTCTGGCAAGTGCACTGCGCGATGAGCCCCTGACCCGTTCGTCATCGATGCTGGACCGGTTACTGCCTTCACTGGATCGACTACCGAGCCGGTTACGTGAATGGGGCCATGCGATAAGTGGCCAGGCGGACGGAATCAGCCCGAAACAGGCGGGTGAGCTGGATGTGGAAGGCATCGCCGAATGGATGGTGAGTGCCTACCCGCAGCGCGAGTATCCGGCGGCATTTATCGGCGCATCGAACGGTGCGCTGGTCCATCTGGCGGCGGCGATGGGAACGCCCTGGCTACCGCAAACGTTTCTGTGCCCGGTGCGCGTGGAACCCAGCGATCCGGACGATGCCCAGGCCGGCTTTGAGCAAGGCAAAGCGGTGGCCGCGGCGCTGCTGGCGACCTGGCCAAGGCTGGCGGTCCATCACAGGCAGGATCCGAGTCAGGACCGGCTGCTGCTCGAAAATATGCAGGCTTTCCGGCTTAAATTACGCGATATGCCACTCGCCTTTAATGAATTTCTGCTGGGAGGATTGCCCGCAGGCGCGACCCTGTTTATCAATCACTGCACGCGCCAGTGGCCGGTCACCCGCACCAGCGACCGTTCGTTTTTCCAGTTTGGCGCACCCGGTGGGGCAACGGAAAGCGAGTATTTGCAGGGCGGCCCCCGCGTTGCGGAATATCTGGCGCAGGCAGGGGTTGATCGGGCGCGCTGGACGCCGCCTGCCATCACCGATCATGTCCCTGAAGCCGAATGGGGGCTGGACGGTTACCTGATCTCTCCTCTGAAAAAACTGGCAGAAGCTCAACGCTGGACGCTGATGGAAATTCGTTATGAGCAACCGGAGGCGCTGAGTTTTGTGGTGGCGGAAATCTACCGTGACTGGTATCTGGCGGCAGGCGTGCTGCCCACCCGGCTTACGGTAGACAGCTTTATATTGCTGGATCCCTGGTGCAGTATGCAGCAACAGGCGATTCCCTTCTGGCTCATGTACCCCTCTGCCGCCTCGGCAGATGCGCTGCAGCGTTTTCTGGAAAAACAGCCGCCGTTCCGCTACATCGATATGCTGTTGTACTCACAAGGGGCCGACAGCATCGGGCTGGCCGACATCGCCCGCTGGCAGCAGTTGCTTACCTTCGCCAAAGACGAAGGCGCGCTGGTCGGTGTGGATGAAACGCGTTTTCCTCATGATGTCACCAGTGTTTCGCAGTTTGACGCGGCGCTCCGTGAGCGGGCACCGCTGCTGCCTGCGCCGCCGCCGCTCACTGTCGGGACAGCGATCGCCGGTATTCAGCGTTACGGCGCCCGTCATGGCGTGAGCATCAGGGCGCTGACCTGAGTCAGGCTCCGTCGGTGATGGGCTTGCGAACCAGCACCAGATAGGCCAGTGCGCCCATCAGGGTTACGCAGGCACAAATCATCAGCGCCAGGCTGAAGGACTTCGTGGTGTCCAGTATCCAGCCGGTAATCACCGGAGCAAAGGACGCGAAGATAAAGCTGGCGAAGTTTTGAATGCTGCCTACGGAGGCTGTCATGCGCGCGGTCACGTTAGCGTGGATCAGGCCCCAGCATGAGGTCCCCGCAAAGTGAATACAAAACAGGGCCATGCCAATCAGGGTGACGGCGCTGGTGGTCTCAGTGGCGCGCGTGACGAAGGCGGTAAAACCCGCAGACAGAACCATGCCGCTGACAATGCACACCTTACGGGTTTTAACCGCATCCCAGCCGCGTTTCACTAACGCATCCACCACATAGCCGTTGAGCAACATGCCGGCTGCGCCAAACAGGAAAGGAATCGCCGCCAGTAAGCCTGTGCTCTTAAGATCAAGGTGATAGGTCGACTGCAGATAACCCGGCAGCCAGGCAATATACAGCCAGGCGGTGTAGTTAATGCCGCTGAAGCCAATCATCATGCCCCACATGGTGCGCTGCTTAAACAGGCCGCGCCATTCACGAAAGCTGATCGGCGCTTTACGCGATGCCACGCTGCCCGCCTGCAGATAATGGATCTCTTCCGCACTTAAGGTGTTGTTATCACGGTCGCGATAAGTCATGTACCAGCCGATCGCGAGGAAAATCCCTAAAATACCGATAGTCACAAACATGCCGCGCCAGCCCAGCAGCAGCATCATGGCCGCCAGGATCGGCGGCGCCACCGATAATCCGATCATTGAGGCGGCGCTAAACATCCCCATCGGCATCCCGCGATCTTTAATATTGAACCAGTCATTGATGACCTTTACGCCGCATGGATTCATGGGCGCTTCACCCATCCCGAGGCCAATGCGCACCAACACGAACTGAGTAAAGTTATGCACCAGTCCGGACGCGGCCTGGAAAAGTGACCAGATGAACATGCCCACGCCCAGCATAATACGTGGGCCTTTGCGGTCCAGCAGGGCGCCAGCGGGCAGTTGTGCCAGTCCGTAAGCCAGCGAAAATGCCGAGAGCAGCACACCAATTTCCGTCGCGCTCAGCCCCATCTCCTCACGAATCGTCATATTGGCCACCGACAGCGAGCTGCGATCAAGGTAGTTAATGATGGCGGCAAGCAGCAGCAACAGCATGGCGGTAATCTGGACTTTACGGATGCGCGGCGAGCGCACGATATCACTGCGCAACGGCACAAACGCCTCATCAGGTGCAGCGGCGGCGGGCGAGGTTGAACGATCAATAACCGATCTGTTTTCCATGGCAATCTCCCTGAGCAGGCGATTTATCATTATTGTGAGCATTAAGGATGCCCGACGGCACAGGGCCGCCGGCGCGTTGCGATGAAGAGTAAGGGCGATAAAGCAGAGATGTTGTAAAGTTGTTTCAAAATCGTGCGAGAGCTAATGCTTTGCGGTTTTTAATCGGTTTTTAATTGTACTGATTAATGCTGCGGATCATGGATCGCTTGGCTGTGGCCAGATGACTGTGCAGGGCGCAAAGCGCATCCACATCCCGGCGACCGATTAACGCAGACAAAATCGCCATATGCTCCTCCAGGGCAACGATGTTGCGCTGCTTCAGATCGCTTTCATCCCACTGATAGTGCGAATGGAAAATAACGGAAATAATCTCCAGCGACTGATTAAAGAACGGGTTATTGGCGGCAGACAGAATCAGCGAGTGCAACTGCTTATCCAGCGCCGCAAAATGGCGATAGTTGCTGGCAATGGTCTCACGCATCGATCGGTGCCGATCCAGTAGATCGCGCGCCTGAATCCAGCGTTCATCGTCCATGGGCAAATTTAAAAAACGCGTCAGGGCATGGGTTTCCAGCATTTCACGTAGCTCAAACAGCTTTTCCGCATACGTCTGCGAAAACTTTTTCATCTGCCAGTGGCCGCGTTTGACCGGTTCCAGCAGGTTGTAGCGCATAAAATGCAGTAAGAATTCGCGCACGGCCACCGGGCTGACATTGGCCTGCTTTGCCAGTTGCAGCTCGCTGAAGGTATCGCCGGGCTGCAACTGTCGCTGATTGATCAGATCGAAAAAACGCTTTTCAACCAGACTGGCCTGTTGATCAATCGGCGGCATCACCGCGTTCAGGCTGTCCTGCGCCTCCGGCGCGCGCACAATAACCCAGCTGTCTTTGACTTTTTCCAGTACGCCTCGCTCATGCAGATAACTCAGCACATGACGCACGGTCGTGCGGCTGACCGTGAACATTTCGGCCAGGGCGGCCTGCGGTGGCAGCGGTGACTGAACGTGGCCCTGGGCGATGCTTTCCAGCATATGGTTGATGACGTTATGGCGTAAATTTTGGCTGCGGCTCATGCGGGGGCTCCGGTTTTTTATGCATTAAAAACCATTGAAGGCCCAAAAAAGCCGTTCTGATTCACAAAGTGAGAAGAGGGGAATACGGTGCCGCAGCCAGATTCGCCATAACTGCGCTTTTGATAACCGGAGAGGGGCCATGACCACTATGAAAGCCTTAGTCATCGCAGAACCGCGTTCGCTGGTCTGGGCTACACGCGCTCAACCCCGGCCTGCCGCGACTGAAGCGCTGCTTAAAATCGTCAGCGCAGGCATTTGCGGCACCGACATTCACGCCTGGGCAGGAAACCAACCCTTTTTTAGCTATCCGCGTGTCCTCGGCCATGAACTCTGTGCGGAGGTGGTGGAGACAGGCGCTGCCGTTCACGATTTAGCCGCAGGACAGCGGGTGGCACTGATTCCCTATCTCTCCTGTTTTGAATGCGATGCCTGCCGCAGCGGTAAAACCAACTGCTGCGAAAACATTTCGGTGATGGGTGTCCATCAGGATGGCGGCTTTAGCGACTACCTTTGCGTACCGGCAGCTAACCTGCTGGTGGTGGACGATCTTGCGCCAGAAGCCGCAGCGCTCATTGAGCCTTTTGCCATCAGCGCCCACGCGGTGCGTCGAGCGGCGGTGGCGCAGGGCGAGCAGGTGCTGGTCGTGGGAGCGGGGCCGATCGGCCTGGGGGCTGCCGCCATTGCCGCTGCTAACGGCGCGCAGGTGGTGGTCGCGGATACCAGTGATTACCGCCGTCAGCACGTCAGTCAGCAGTTGGGCCTCTGTGCACTCAATCCGGCTGATGCGGCGTTTATAACCTCACTGCGAAACGAATTTGATGGCAGGCTGCCGTTGAAGGTGCTTGATGCCACAGGCAATCCTGCGGCGATGAACGCGGCCGTGAGCCTGATTCGCCATGGCGGAACAGTCGTGTATGTCGGTCTGCATAAAGGGGATTTGGTGATTCCTGACAGTGAGTTTCACAAGAAGGAGAGCACGATCATGGGTAGCCGTAACGCCACCCGTGAGGATTTTGATCGGGTGCGTGAACTCATGGCGGCCGGGACGTTACGTGCCGATATGATGCTCAACCGGCGTTTCGCGTTTTCGACGCTGGCAGAACACTTTGAGGCGCAGGTCATCAACAATCGAGCGTTAATTAAGGGCGTTATCGATTTTGATCGCTGAAGCCGGAGACAACGGGGGGCGCTGTCTCCGCACGCGCTACGCCGTTCCGGAGAGCGACTGGAAAAAGTGGCGACGCACGGCGTCGGCATCCACGCCCAATGCGATGCGTTGTCGGGGCAAATCGCGAAAAGGGTTGTGACGGGAAGCCAGCGTGCTGATCTGGCGCACCGTCTGACCACAGGCGATGCCTTCGGTAATCACCCGCAGTGGGCTTTCCACCAGCGTAAATGCCTCGGGCAAACACAGCCAGGATATCGTCAGCGTGTCATGCAACGCCATTCCCGCAAATCCTTCCTTCTCAAGACTGTACGCCAGATAAGGGCGGCAGATCGCCCGCAGGATCGGCTGTTGCAGTTGATCCACCTCATCGCTATTGATCAACACTTTATGGGTAACATCCAGCGGGATCAGCATAACCGGCAAGGCCGAGGACAGGACCTGATCCGCAGCATGAGGATCCTTCCAGATATTAAATTCACTGAACGGTGTCACATTCCCGCTGTGGCCATCGGTACCAAAGGCGCCGCCCATGATGACCAGTTCTTTGACCAGCGGGATAATATCCGGTGCCTGATTGATGGCGCTGGCGATATTGGTAAGGGGGCCGATTGCCACCAGCGTAATGACGCCGGGATTAGCACGAACGCTGTCGATAATAAACTGCACGGCACCGGGCGCGTCGTCGCTAAACGGATTATCAAACGCATCCCCTAAACCGTCTTCACCATGCAGCCTGGCAGGTGCGCTCGGTTCCCGTGCCAGCGGACGGGCGCAGCCGCGGTACACCGGCACGTCAATCGCCATTTTCTGGCAAAAGAGCCGCGCATTTTTCACCGCCTGGCCCACGGCAACGTTGCCGAATACCGTGGTAATGCCCAGCAGATGTTGCGTCCGCGCGGCATAGGCCAGCGCGAAGGCATCATCCACGCCGATATCAGTATCAAAAATGACAGTGCGCACAGGTTTCTCCAGAAAGCGTGAGCGCCTCACCCGGGGCGACAATCGTTGTGCGGGCGCGGCAAGCGTAAAAGCCGACATTTATTTAAGCGGAAAACGGAAAAAGGGGAAACCTGAATTCTCCCCCTTTTAAGGCTACCCGCGTCAGGTTTTTAACGCTGCATGTCAGCCGCACATCACGGGCGCGCGTTCACATGGTCTGAGTTGCCAGTCAGAAAAAGGCATCGTATGATTGCCTGCGCAAGGTGATGGCGTTCCACCTTCCCCAACCGCCAGCAGGTTTCCCCTGCGGCTGATGACGCCTGACACTATCCTTTATCCTTTCGTGGGAGCGGGAGCGTCAGGTGCCGGTATTTGCTGACCCTCCACCGTCTTCTGCACAATGCCTGTTAACGGGAGTATAAGATGTTAAAACCGCTATTCGCTGTGATCGTGGGCGGCAGCGTAGGTTGTGTACTGCGTTGGTGGTTCGGTATGCGTTTCAATGCGTTTTTCCCCAATCTTCCACCGGGTACGTTGCTGGTGAATCTGATTGGCGGCTTTGTGATCGGGGGGGCCATGGCCTGGTTTATTAAAAATCCCCAGCTCGATCCCGCCTGGCGGTTACTGATCATTACAGGCTTATGTGGCGGTCTCACCACGTTTTCCACGTTTACCGCAGAGTTAATGACCCTGTTGCAGTCCGGAAAATATCTCTGGGCCATGAGCAGCGCGCTGGTGCATGTCATTGGCTCGTTGCTGATGAGTTTTGCCGGTTTTGCGCTGATTAACCTGTTGGGCTAACGCCGCCGCGAAACCGGATGCCATCAGTCCTGCAGACACTGAGCGATGAAGCTGGCGGCGTGCAGGGCACCCTCGGCTGAAATCGTGTGGCCAGTCTGTGGCTCAATCAATGCCTCGACCGGAACCGCCGCAGCTTTCAGGCGGGCCGCGGCTGACTCGCTTTCGCTGACGGGGATCACCGCATCAGCCCGGCCATGGATCAGCAGGGCTGGCGTATGCGCGAGTGGTGTCAGTGGGCCGTCAAAGGCCAGTCGGCCGGAAAATGCCACCACGCCCGCCAGGGGATAACGGCCAGAGGCCAGTAGATCTAGCGCCATGATCGAGCCCTGAGAAAAGCCCACCAGGATGACCTTCTCCCAGCATTCTGCCATATCATGCTGCGCCATCAGGTCACGCAGAACGCGGTCAAACGCCTCACGGGCTTCGCGAACCCGCCCTGGACGGTTTTCCGGCGTAATGCCCGCCAGACTGAACCACTGATAGCCTATACCCTGTTCAAAAGCATAAGGCGCATCCGGTGAGGCAAAGACCACATCGGGTAACAAGGTTGCCCAATAATCGCCGACAGGTGCCAGATCGTCGCCGTTACTGCCTACGCCGTGCAGAAAAATCACCAGTGCTTTTGCCATGCCGGTTCCTGTAAAAGTTGTGTTGTCTGCCAGGTATTTGAACAGTTACACCGGTTAACGTCAAAATCAAACTGACTGCCGGGAAGGCCGCCTGTCGTACAGGGGAAGGCAAACATTACGTGCCGTCTCCCTTTCCCTGTAACGTAAAACCTGCTTGACTGAAACGTCACCGCTTGCCGTCTGGAGTTATGCATGTCGTTGTTTACCCTGAGCACGTTATCCGACATTCCCGCCGCTGAATGGGATGCGCTGCTGCCTGATGATCAGCCTTTTTTGCGCCATGCCTTTTTGCTGAGCCTTGAAGACAGCGGCAGCGTGAGGCCGGAAAGGGGCTGGCAGCCAGCCCATCTGGTCTGGCGTGAGCAGGGTGAACTCTGCGCCGCGCTACCCGGCTACCAAAAAAGCCATTCACAGGGTGAATACGTGTTCGATCACGCCTGGGCCGATGCCTGTCAGCGAGCCGGTATCGCTTACTATCCGAAATGGCTCGGTGCCATTCCCTTCAGCCCGGTAACGGGCGCGCGCGTGCTGGGCAAATCCGATGCCGCTATCCGTCTGCTGTCGAGGCTGCCAGACTGGCTGGAGCGCCAGGCGTTGAGTGGCGCGCATATCAATTTCACCGACTCTCACGCTAACGCGCTGCTGGCGGAACAACCCGACTGGCTGGCGCGGCTGGGCTGCCAGTATCACTGGCACAATCGCGGCTATCGCGACTTCCAGGACTTTCTGGATACGTTGATGTCACGCAAGCGCAAACAGCTGCGCAAGGAACGGGAGCAGGTCGCCCTGAACGGCTTTGAATTTGACTGGTATCGCGGCGATCAACTGCGTGAAGATCAATGGGATTTTGTGTACACCTGCTATGCCAACACGTACGCGGTGCGCGGTCAGCGTCCTTATCTGACGCGTGCCTTTTTTAGCTTACTGGCCGCGCGTCTGCCGGAAAACATTCGCGTCGTCATTGCCCGTTTGCAGCAGCAGCCCGCAGCGATGGCTTTTTACCTTAAAGACGGGGAAAGCCTGTATGGCCGCTACTGGGGCTGCCTGGCGGAATTTAACCAGCTTCACTTCGAAACCTGTTTTTATCAGGGGATGGATTTCGCCATCGCCGAAGGCCTGCAACGCTTCGATGCGGGCGCGCAGGGCGAACACAAGCTGGTGCGTGGTTTTGAACCGCAGATTACCCACTCCTGGCACTACCTGTGTCATCCCGGCCTGCGCGCCGCCGTTGACGATTTTTTGCAGCAGGAGCGGCAGGGCGTTCACCTGTGGGCCGAGGAAGCCAGGGACGCCTTGCCCTACCGACGCGGCGACTAGTCCGCCCCGACAAACCCGCCGGTCTGGTGTTGCCAGAGCCGGGCATACAGGCCATTTTGTGCCAGCAGTTCCTGGTGGCTACCGATTTCGACAATCTGGCCGTGTTCCAGCACCACCAGCCGGTCCATTTTTGCAATGGTGGACAGACGGTGAGCGATGGCAATCACCGTTTTACCCTGCATCAACGACTCCAGGCTTTCCTGAATCGCCGCTTCCACCTCTGAATCAAGGGCGGAAGTGGCTTCATCCATGATCAGAACCGGCGCGTCTTTCAGCAACACGCGCGCAATGGCTATACGCTGACGCTGCCCGCCAGACAGTTTTACGCCGCGCTCACCGACATGCGCATCCAGCCCTGCCCGGCCCTGGGAATCCGACAGCAGCGGGATAAATTCGTCGGCGCGGGCGCGACGGATAGCCAGTTGCAGTTCTTCCTCGCTGGCATGGGGCCGGCCATAGAGCAGATTTTCGCGGATAGAGCGGTGCAGCAGCGAGGTATCCTGGGTGATCATGCCAATCTGGCTGCGCAGGCTTTCCTGCGTCACGTCGGCAATACACTGACCGTCAATCAGGATGCGCCCGCCGTTCAGGTCGTAAAGACGCAACAGCAGATTGACCAGCGTTGATTTTCCGGCACCGGAAGGTCCAATCAGGCCAATCTTTTCCCCCGGTTTAATGGTCAGGTTCAGGCCATTAATCACCTGCCGCTCGCCACCATAGTTAAAACGGATGTTGTCGAAGCGAATCTCCCCCTGCGTCACCCTGAGCTGTTTCGCCTGGGGCGCATCCTGCACGCTAAGCGGTTGGGAAATGGTGTTCAGTCCGTCCTGCACCATGCCGATATTTTCAAAAATGCCGTTCACCACCCACATCACCCAACCGGACATATTAACCAGACGGATAACCAGGCCGGTCGCCAGGGCAATGGCACCGACGCTAATCAGCGATGCGCTCCACAGCCATAGCGCCAGGCCGGACGTGGCGACAATCAGAACGCCGTTGAGCGTCGACAGCGTCAAATCCATGCTGGTTACCATGCGGTTAGCCTGCTGCGTTTTGTCTGTCTGCTCCTGAATCGCCTCACGTGCGTACTGCCGCTCCAGGTCGCTATGGGCGAACAGCTTGATGGTAGCGATATTGGTGTAACCATCCACAATCGTGCCCATGAGTTTCGAGCGCGCTTCTGAGGACACCACGGAACGGGCCTTTACGCGCGGCACAAAATAGCGCAGCGCCGCGCTGTAAAGCACAATCCAGATAATGAGCGGAATCATCAAACGCCAGTCCGCTTCGGCGAACAGCACCAGCGCCGTCGCGGCGTAGATCAGCACATGCCAGATGGCATCGACCAACTGCACCGCAGAATCGCGGAGCGAGTTGCCGGTTTGCAAAATGCGCTGCGCAATCCGGCCCGCAAAATCGTTCTGGAAAAAATTCATGCTCTGACGCAGAACGTAGTTGTGGTGCTGCCAGCGAATCATGCTGGTCATGCCGGGATTAATGCTCTGGTGAACCAGCATATCGTGCAGCGCAATAAACACCGGCCGCAGTATCAGGGCGACGCAGCCCATCCAGAGTAAGGTTGGCCAGTTATCGTGGAACAGCGTAGCCGGGGTGGAATGGTTAACCAGATCAATGATGCGGCTCAGATAACTGAACAGCGCCACCTCAATGAGCGCGCCCACCAGCCCCACCACCAGCAGTGCGGCGAAGCTCGGCCACACCTGGCGCAGGTAGTAAAAATAAAAAGGCCAGACCCGTGAGGGCGGCATATCGGTGGGGGCATCCTGAAAAATATTGATAAAACGTTCGAAACGACGATACAACATACAGTTACTCTTTCCGTTCGATAAGAATTACAGCTTAGTGCATGTGTACGCCCGATTAAAAAAAGGATTCTCTATGGATATCACTCTGCGCGGCCGTGAACCACATGATGCAGCGGCTTACCAACGTCTTTACGGCCATCCGGCGGTTTTCCCCTGGACGCTGCAATTGCCGTTTCCCAGCGTCGCCACCTGGGAAAAGAAATTCGCAAAAATGGATGCCGAGGGCTTCATCAATTTTGTTGCCGAAGTAGACGGCGAAATGGTTGGTGAGCTGACCTTGTTTACAAATCATAATCCGCGTACGCGTCACTGCATCAGCTTCGGCATCGGTGTCAATCCGGCGTTCTCAGGGCGCGGCATTGGCGAGCTGTTGATCCGTACGGCAATGGATTATGCACGTAACTGGCTGGGCATCACCCGCATGGAGCTTGAGGTGTTTCATGACAACCATCGGGCGCTGGCGCTGTATGAAAGGCTGGGTTTTGAGCGCGAAGGGGTGCGTCGTCAGGCATCCTTACGTGAAGGTAAACTTCATGATGTGGTGATGATGGCCAAACTGCTCAACGTGGCGTAACGACCGCGCATTGCCCGTTTTTGCGCGCGGCGTTAAGGTCAAAAGTCGTGCAACATGTTTAAACGTTGTTCTGTGCCACAGTTCGCACAAAATGCCCTGCATAAAACCCATCGCCTGCCGATATGACGGTATCACCCACTGATGCTCTGGAGGGCGATTGTGATAAAACTAATAACGATCGACGAACTGAAAACGGGCATGTTCGTCCACAAACTTGAGGTCTGGTGGTTTAAAGACAAACGTATTCGTAATCAGATGCTGATCACCGATCCGCAGCAGGTTGCGATGTTCCGGCGTGAAGGTATTCAGCGGTTATGGATTGATGAAGAGAAATCGATTTCATCACCACCTCCTGAGCCAGTCCATACCGCACCCTGCCAGCAGGCTCCCTTTACGCAGGAACGTGAACAGGCACAGCAGCTGTTTGAACAAGGCAAAATCAAGGTCCTGGCGCTGTTTAACGAAGCGCGAATGGGTTGCGGCCTCGATCTGAGCAGTATGATTGATATTGTGGATAAAATAGCCGGTTCGATTGAGCGCGAGCCCAGCGCACTTCTGCGCGTGGCACAACTGAAAGATCACGATAATTACACCTACCTGCACTCCATGGCGGTCTGCGGCTTGATGATCGCTCTGGGTAAAAAGCTCGGCCTGGATGCGCAGCAACTTCAGCGCGTTGGCATGGGAGGGCTGTTACATGACATTGGCAAAGCGGCCGTACCGCTCAGTATCCTGAATAAACCGGATAAGCTGAGCGACGACGAGTTTGCCATCATGTGCGAGCATCCGATAGCGGGTGCACAGATGCTGATGGAAGCGAACGCAGGGGATGACCTGGTCGATATTGCCCTGCATCATCATGAAAAATATGACGGCAGCGGTTATCCCTACCGTCATAAAGGCCATGAGATTAGCGTCTATTCCCGTATGGCCACCATTTGTGATGTGTACGATGCCCTGACCTCAACGCGTCCTTACCGCGAGGGCTGGACACCCGCACAGGCTTTACAGTCGATGCTGGCCTGGCGCGGGCATTTTGACACAACGCTGCTGCATGCGTTCGTTACGACAATCGGTCTGTATCCGGTGGGGTCGCTGGTGCGGCTGGCATCGGGACGTATTGCACTGGTGGTCAAGGCGGGCGAACAATCGCTTCAGAAGCCGCGCGTACATGTTTTCTGGTCGTTGCACGCTAAGCGCCCCGTCAGACCAGAAGTGGTCGATCTGGGGGACAGTTTTTGCACGGACAGCATTGTCTGCTCGGAGAGTCTCGCGGCCTGGCCAACGATCGACCTCAACCGGGTCTGGTTGCTGGACGTTGCCTGAGCCAACGTCGCCATTTTTATACCTTTTTTACAGCGTGCCAGTGCTTTTTAACCCTTTCTTTATGTGACTCAGCGCAAGCTATTCAGCAAATCCAAACCTCTGGAGGTTGCTGTGAGTGCAGGCGTGATAACCGGCATTGTGCTGGTCGTGTTGTTGCTGGGCTATTTAGTGTATGCCCTGTTGAATGCGGAGGCCTTCTGATGGCGGCCAATGCATTTTTACTGATCGCGGTGTATCTGCTGGTGCTGATGGTGTTGGCACAGCCGCTGGGACGTGGTCTGGCAGCGCTGGTGGCGGACAAACCCCTTTTTACCCGTGCCGAAGCGCTGTTTTGGCGCGTCGCCGGGGTACAGCAAGGCGATATGCGCTGGCCGCAATACCTGCTGGCCATTGTGCTGTTCAACCTGTTCGGCCTGATCCTCCTGCTGGCTATACTGCTGCTTCAGGACAAGCTCCCGCTCAATCCACAACATTTTCCGGCCTTGAGCTGGGATCTGGCGCTTAACACCGCGATTAGCTTCGTCACTAACACCAACTGGCAAGCTTATTCAGGCGAAAGCACCCTGAGCTATTTCAGCCAGATGGTGGGCCTGACCGTGCAGAACTTTTTCTCTGCCGCGACCGGTATCGCTGTCGCCTTTGCCCTGATTCGGGGCTTTGCGAATCGCTCGATTGCAACCCTGGGTAACGCCTGGCGCGATCTGACGCGCGTGACGCTTTACGTGTTATTGCCCGTCAGTCTGCTGATGGCGCTGTTTTTTGTCAGCCAGGGCAGCATTCAGAACGTCCTGCCTTATCAGACGATTACCGGCCTGGATGGGGCGCAGCAAACGCTGGCAATGGGCCCGGTGGCCTCGCAGGAAGCCATCAAAATGCTGGGCACCAACGGCGGCGGCTTTTTTAACGCGAACTCTGCTCACCCGTTTGAAAACCCCACCGCGCTGACCAACTTCGTGCAGATGCTCAGTATCTTCCTGATACCGGCCGCGCTGTGCTTTGCCTTTGGCGAATGTGTGAAAGACCGTCGTCAGGGCAACATGCTGCTGTGGTCAATGACGCTGATGTTTGTCGTGGCGGCGGCCTTCGTGATGTGGGCGGAAGTGAACGGGAATCCGCACTTCCTGACGCTGGGCGCGGACAGTGCCATCAATATGGAAGGAAAAGAAACGCGCTTTGGCATTCTCAATTCCAGCCTGTTTGCGGTTATCACGACCGCCGCGTCCTGTGGTGCGGTGAATGCGATGCATGACTCGTTCACGGCCCTGGGCGGCATGGTACCTATGTTGCTGATGCAACTGGGCGAAGTGATCTTCGGCGGTGTCGGTGCGGGCCTGTATGGGATGTTGCTGTTCGTGTTGCTGGCGGTGTTTATCGCCGGACTGATGATTGGCCGTACTCCCGAGTTTCTCGGCAAAAAAATCGAAGTCTGGGAAATGAAAATGACCGCCCTTGCCATTCTGGTGACGCCCGCGCTGGTGCTGATCGGTACAGCCATCGCCATGATGACCGACGCTGGCCGGGCCGGTATGGCTAACCCAGGCACCCACGGCTTCAGTGAAGTGTTATACGCCGTATCGTCGGCCGCCAACAACAACGGCAGTGCCTTTGCCGGTCTGAGCGCGAACACGCCGTTCTGGAACGTTTTGCTGGCCATCTGCATGTTCCTGGGGCGCTTTGGCATCATCCTGCCGGTAATGGCGATTGCCGGTTCTATGGCCGGTAAAAAAATTCAGCCGGTCGGTAACGGGACGCTGCCAACGCATGGTCCGCTGTTTATCGCGTTGTTGGTGGGCACCGTCCTGCTGGTGGGCGCACTGACCTTTATCCCCGCTCTGGCTCTGGGTCCGGTAGCCGAGCATCTGCAACTTATTCAGGGACATTAATCATGAGTCGTCAACAACAGGTGTTTGACGCAGCGCTCTTGCGCACTTCAGCAATCGATGCCGTGAAAAAACTCGACCCACGCGTTCAGTTTCGTAATCCGGTGATGTTTGTCGTCTACCTGGGCAGTCTCCTGACCACGGTACTGGCGGTGCTGATGTCTACTGGCTATCAGAGCGGCAGCGCCAGTTTTACCGGCGCGGTGTCTGTCTGGCTGTGGTTTACCGTGCTGTTTGCGAACATGGCAGAAGCGCTGGCCGAAGGGCGCAGTAAAGCCCAGGCGAACAGCCTGAAAGGCGTCAAAAAAACCAGCTTTGCGAAAAAACTGTCGGCTGCGCATTACGGTGCAAAATGGCAGCAGATTGCGGCCGATGAGCTGCGCAAAGGGGATGCGGTATTAGTGGAAGCGGGCGACGTTATCCCGTGCGATGGTGAGGTGGTCGAAGGGGGCGCATCGGTTGATGAAAGTGCCATCACCGGGGAATCCGCGCCGGTAATTCGTGAATCGGGCGGTGACTTTGCCTCGGTAACCGGCGGGACGCGTATTCTGTCCGACTGGCTGGTCATCACCTGCAGTGCAAACCCCGGCGAAACCTTCCTGGATCGCATGATCGCGATGGTGGAAGGCGCACAGCGCCGTAAAACACCCAATGAAATCGCCCTGACGATTCTGCTGGTGTCCCTGACGATTGTGTTTCTGTTAGCTACCGTCACGCTGTGGCCGTTCTCCGCCTGGGGCGGTACGCCGGTGACCATCACCGTGCTGGTTGCGTTACTGGTGTGCCTGATCCCTACCACGATTGGTGGTTTACTCTCCGCCATCGGCGTTGCGGGGATGAGCCGAATGCTGGGGGCAAACGTGATTGCCACCAGTGGTCGTGCTGTCGAAGCGGCCGGGGATGTGGACGTGCTGATGCTGGACAAAACCGGCACCATCACACTGGGTAACCGCCAGGCGACCCAGTTTTTACCGGCCCCCGGTGTCACAGAAGAACAGCTTGCCGATGCCGCCCAGTTGGCCTCGCTGGCGGATGAAACGCCGGAAGGTCGCAGTATCGTGGTCCTGGCGAAGCAAAAATTTAATCTGCGTGAGCGGGACCTGAGCAGCATGGGAGCCAGTTTTATTCCCTTCTCAGCCCAGACGCGCATGAGCGGTGTGAACGTGCAGAACCGCCTGATTCGTAAAGGGGCGGTCGATGCGGTGCGCCGTCATATTGAAGCCAGTCACGGTGCGTTCCCGGCAGAAGTAAACGCCCGGGTGGAAGAGGTTGCCCGTGCGGGCGGCACCCCGCTGGTGGTCGCTGAAGGCCCGAAAGTGCTGGGCGTGGTCGCGCTGAAAGATATCGTCAAGGGCGGGATCAAAGAGCGCTTTGCCGAACTGCGCAAAATGGGCATTAAAACCGTGATGATTACCGGTGATAACCCGCTGACCGCCGCCGCGATTGCAGCCGAAGCGGGCGTGGATGACTTTTTGTCGGAAGCGACACCCGAAGCCAAACTGGCGCTGATCCGTCAGTATCAGGCCGAAGGCCGCCTGGTGGCGATGACCGGCGACGGCACCAACGATGCGCCTGCGCTGGCGCAGGCCGATGTCGCGGTCGCGATGAACTCGGGGACGCAGGCCGCAAAAGAGGCAGGCAACATGGTCGATCTGGATTCCAACCCGACCAAGCTGCTGGAAGTGGTCCATATCGGTAAACAGATGTTGATGACGCGCGGATCGTTAACCACGTTCAGTATCGCCAACGACGTAGCCAAATACTTCGCCATTATTCCGGCGGCGTTTGCGGCTACGTATCCTCAGCTCAATATGCTCAACGTGATGGAGCTGCACTCACCGTCCTCCGCGATTCTGTCGGCAGTGATTTTTAATGCCCTGGTAATCGTCTTCCTGATTCCGCTGGCCTTAAAAGGCGTGAGCTACCGGCCATTAAGCGCCGCATCACTGCTGCGCCGTAATTTGCTGATTTATGGATTAGGTGGACTGCTGGTGCCGTTTATCGGTATCAAAGCGATCGATATGTTGCTTGTGCTGTTTGGTATGGCCTGAGGAGAATAAAATGAGTCAGTTACGTCCGGCAATTTTTCTGCTGCTGCTGCTAACGGTTGTATGTGGCGTAGTTTATCCTTTGCTCACGACCGGGTTGGCGCAGTGGCTGTTTCCCTGGCAGGCTAACGGATCGCTGTTAAAGGTAGAAGGTGAAGAACGGGGCTCTGCACTGATTGGGCAGGCTTTTAGCCAGCCTGGCGAGTTTTGGGGCCGTCCTTCTGCCACCGGCGACAAACCGTATAATCCCCTGGCATCCAGTGGCAGTAACCTGGCCGCGAGTAATCCGGCACTCGACAAAGCGGTGGCTGAACGCGTTGCCGCGTTACGTGCAGCCAATCCGCAGGCCAATGGGCCGGTGCCGGTGGATCTGGTGACCAGTTCAGCCAGTGGGCTTGATCCAGAGATTTCGCCACAGGCAGCGCTGTGGCAGGCACCGCGCGTGGCGGCGGCCCGTCAGTTGCCGCTGGCGAAAGTGGATGCGCTGGTGGACAGCCTGACCCAACGTCCGCTGCTCCCATTTATCGGCGAACCCACGGTGAATGTGCTGCAACTCAATCTGGCGCTGAACGATCTTAAATAAGTAAAAGGACGCTATGAATCACGAACCGCTGCGCCCCGATCCGGATGCGCTGTTACAGGCCAACAGTGACAGCCATCGCGGTAAGCTCAAGATCTATTTTGGTGCCTGTGCGGGGGTAGGGAAAACCTACGCCATGCTGCAGGAGGCGCAGCGGCTCCGTGCCCAGGGACTCGACGTGCTGGTCGGCGTGGTGGAAACCCACGAGCGGCCGGAAACGGCCCAGCTTCTTAACGGACTGGTGGTGCTGCCGCGTCGCGCTACCGGCCGATCCCGCCATGCTGAATTCGATCTGGATGCCGCGCTGGCACGTCATCCGGCGGTCATCCTGATGGATGAACTGGCTCATACCAACGTGAAAGGCTCGCGACATCCCAAACGCTGGCAGGATATTGAAGAACTGCTGGATGCGGGCATCGATGTGCTGACCACAGTGAACGTTCAGCACCTGGAAAGCCTGAATGATGTGGTCGGCGGCGTTACCGGCATTCAGGTGCGTGAAACCGTACCAGACCCGTTTTTTGACAGCGCCGATGAAGTGGTGCTGGTGGATCTGCCGCCTGACGATCTCCGGCAACGTCTGAAAGAGGGCAAGGTCTACATTGGCGATCGCGCCGAGCGGGCCATCGAAAATTTCTTCCGCAAAGGCAACCTGTTTGCGCTTCGTGAGCTGGCACTGCGCCGCACGGCCGATCGGGTAGACGACCAGATGCGCGCCTGGCGCGACAGCCAGGGACGGGACAAGGTCTGGCACACGCGCGACGCGATTTTGCTCTGTATCGGAGACGATACGGGCAGCGAGAAACTGGTTCGTACGGCGGCACGGCTGGCCGCCCGCCTCGGCAGCGAATGGCATGCTGTCTATGTTGAAACGCCGCGCCTCAACCGCTTACCGGAGGCCCGTCGCCGCGCCATTTTGCGGACGCTCAAACTGGCGCAGGAGATGGGCGCGGAAACGGCAACGCTCTCCGATCCCGACGACGCTCAGGCGGTGCTACGCTACGCGCGGGAACACGATCTGGGCAAGATTGTGACCGGACGGCGTCCCGTGCGACGCTGGCGACGCGACAGTTTTGCTGAGCGGCTGGGGCAACTGGGCCCGGATCTGGATTTGCTGGTAGTGGCACTCAATGAGCCCATGCAGGATGCGCCGCATCCCTTAGCCAGCGAACGGGTTAACAGCGACAAATGGCGCATGCAGTTGCGCGGCGTCATGATGGCGCTGGTGCTGTGTATTCTGGTCACCGCCGCCGGACAATCGGTGCTGATCAGCTTTGATCCGGCCAACTGCGTGATGATCTACCTGCTGGCGGTGGTGATCGTGGCCCTGCGTTATGGCCGATGGCCATCCGTGATCGCCACAGTCATCAACATCATTGCCTTTGATCTGTTTTTTGTGGCACCGAAAGGCACGATTGCCGTCTCCGATTTACAGTACCTGGTGACCTTTGGCGTAATGCTGGCGGTCGGCGTGATCGTGGGTAACCTGACGGCGGGCGTGCGCTACCAGGCGCGCGTCGCGCGTTATCGCGAACAGCGCACCCGGCAACTGTATGAAATGGCTAAATCGTTGGGCAGCGGTCTGACACCCGAGGATATCGCGGCCACCAGTCAGCGCGTGCTCGACGCCACATTGCAGGCCCGATCCCTGCTGCTGCTGCCGGATGAGCAGGGCGAGCTGCAAACCCTGGGCAACGCGCTGCCGGGAAATGAACCGGACTGGGCTATCGCCAAATGGAGCTACAGCAAAGGCCAGCCAGCCGGCGCAGGCACAGACACGTTACCGGCCGTGCCCTACCAGATTCTGCCGCTGAAGGTAGGAGAATCCTGTCGCGGACTGCTGGTCGTCGAGCCAGAAAACGTGCGCCAGTTGATGATTCCCGAACAGCAGCGGCTGTTAGAAACCTTCACCGTCCTGATTGCGAACGCGCTGGAACGTCTGGCGCTGTCGCAGAGTGAAGCGGCTTCGCGGCTGGCCGCCGAGCGTGAACAGTTACGCAATGCCCTGTTGTCGGCGCTGTCTCACGATTTACGCACGCCCTTAACCGTGCTGTTTGGTCAGGCGGAAATGCTGATGCTCGACCTGGCCAGTGATAATTCAAAGTATGTGCCCCAGGCCAGCCAGATTCGCGAACAGACCCTGAGCACGATTCGTCTGGTCAGCAATATGCTGGATATGGCGCGTATTCAGTCCGGCGGTCTGAATTTACGGGAAGAGTGGCTGGCTCTCGAAGAGGTGATCGGCGGGGCGCTCAGTAGCATGGCACCGTCGCTGAAAGGAAAGGCGGTCGAACTCGATCTGCCTGCGGATATCGTCCTGATTAAGGGAGACAGCACCTTGCTGGAGCGGGTGTTTACCAACCTGATCGAAAACAGCCTCAAATACGCCGGTAACTGCGTGCCGCGCGGGATCCGCGCCTGGTGTGATCATGCCCGCCTGGAAATTGCCGTCTGGGATGGCGGTCCGGGCATCGCGGAACAGGACATGACCCGTATTTTTGATAAGTTTTCGCGTGGCGACAAAGAGTCGGCCGTGCCTGGCGTCGGACTGGGGCTGGCCATTTGTAAAACCATCATTGAGAGTCACGGCGGTCAGATCTGGGCGGAAAATCGCCCGGAAGGTGGGGCCTGTTTCCGCCTTTCTTTACCCTTGCCGCCCGCACCTGAAATTTCTCCTGAAGGGCTGAAATAACTTCACAGATGATCGGTTATAATGCGCGACTTTACTGCTTATGACTGGGAAATTATGGAACGTTTTACCGAAAACCTGATGTATGCATCGCGCTGGCTGTTGGCTCCCGTTTACATTGGACTTTCGCTGGGATTACTGGCACTGACCATCAAATTTTTCCAGGAAATTGTTCACCTGTTGCCCAACATTTTTAGCATTGCAGAAAACGATCTGATCCTGCTGCTGCTGTCACTGGTGGACATGACACTGGTCGGCGGGCTGCTCGTGATGGTGATGCTGTCTGGCTATGAAAACTTTGTCTCCAAACTCGATATTGATGAGGGCAAAGAGAAGCTGAGCTGGCTGGGTAAGATGGATTCCGGCTCGCTGAAAAACAAAGTGGCGGCGTCGATTGTGGCTATCTCCTCCATCCACCTGCTGCGGGTGTTTATGGACGCGCGCAATGTCGAAAATGATAAGCTGATGTGGTACGTGATCATCCATCTGACCTTCGTTTTGTCGGCCTTTGTGATGGGCTGGCTGGACAGCATGTCGCGGGCAGAGAAGAAAAACGTGTAACCGACGGCACGCGTTATCCGCGCCGGCGACTGACGTCGCTTCTCCCGCGAGATGCCGGCGTCAGCCTGACGCCGGCCGTGCCCCCGCCAGATGAGGCAACACCGCCTTGATCATGGCAAAAAACGCAGTCAGCCGGGCAGGATAATAGCTCGCCCAGGGATAGGTCAGCCATACCGGTAACGCCGGAGCCTGCCATTCCGGCATGAGCTGGACCAGCCTGCCCTCTGCTAAATCCTCTTGTATCACCCACGACGAGACGATGGCGGCCCCCAGGCCCGCCAGCGCAGCTTTGCGTACCGCATAGAGGCTGTCGCTGCTTAAAACAGGGGCGATCGGCAGATTCACCGGTTCACCTTTGTCCTGATGCTGTAACGCGATTTCGTTACGGTAGAAGCTGGTTAACGCGAGCCAGGGCAATGCGCCCAGCTGTTCGACCCGGGTGATCGGTGCATGCTGCCGGAGCAGTTCAGGGGCCGCGACAACAATGCGCGGCACTTCGGCCAGCAGCACCGCCACGACCGAAGGATCGGTAGGCGCGCCGACCTGAATGGCGCAGTCAACGTTCTCGGCCACAAAATCGGGTGTTCTGTCGTTCAGCATCCACTCTATGCGTAAACGGGGATAGCGGCGCATAAAGTCCACCAGCGGGGCGACCAGTTGATCCTGACCAAATGCATGTGGCGCGCGTACCCGCAGTGTCCCGACGGGATCGCTGCCTGCGCCGGTCAGATCGTCTTCCAGCGCATGCCAGGTGGCGAGCAGTTGCCGTGCCTGTGCATAACAGCGTTCGCCATCATCGGTGAGCTTGAGCGCGTGCGTCGTGCGCAGTATCAGTTTCACGCCGAGCCCGTGCTCAAGCGCCTGCAACCGACGGCTGATAGTGGGCTGCGTTGTGCCAAGTTGCACTGCGGCGGCAGACAAACTGCCGCTTTCGACAATGCGAATAAAGGTATGCATCAATGCGATACGATCGTTATTGCTGAAATTGCTCATGCGCCCCACGTATAACCGTTTTGTTTTTTATCAGTCTACCGCGTATGCCAAAAACAGGCTTTACTTGCCACACGCTTTTTTCGAGGATTTCACTATGACAGTGGTACACAACCTGAACCGGCATTCAACTGAGCGCCTGCCTGCGCCCCTTGTTTTTACGTTAGCAACCGGTGCGGGTCTGAGCGTGGCATCGATTTACTACAGTCAGCCCATGCTCGACATCATCAGCAAGCAGTTCCAGATAAGCGTTGGCAGCGTCGGTATGGTGCCCATGTTAACCCAGGCGGGTTATGCGCTGGGGATCCTGCTGCTGGCCCCGCTCGGCGATCGCCACGATCGTCGCACCATTATTTTAATCAAAGGGTTACTGCTAGTCATGGCGCTTCTGCTGTGCGGCTTTTCCGGCGGCATCAGCGCACTGCTTATCGCCAGTTTTATCACCGGCCTGACGGCGACCGTGGCGCAGGACATTGTTCCGGCGTCGGCCGCGCTCGCCCCGGTGGCCAGCCGGGGTAAAACGGTTGGCACGGTGATGACGGGTTTACTGGTCGGCATTTTATTATCCCGTGTCGTTAGCGGTGTGGTGGCGGAGTATTTTGGCTGGCGCACCATGTACATGATTGCGGCTGTGGCCGTGTTGCTGATCAGCCTGACGCTGTGGCGCGTACTGCCGCGCTTTACGCCGGGTACGTCGGTAAGCTATCCCCGCCTGCTGTTGTCACTGGTGCACTTATGGCGTGCGCATCAAACCCTGCGGCGTGCGGCGCTGGCACAGGGACTGCTCTCCGTGAGTTTTAGTGCGTTCTGGTCAACGCTGGCGATCATGCTTAGCGACCGCTTCCATTTTGACAGTGCCATTGCCGGTGCTTTTGGTCTGGCAGGGGCGGCAGGCGCGCTGGCCGCGCCGCTGGCCGGGAACGTGGCGGATCGTATTGGCCCGGCGCGTGTCACCCAGTTTGGTGCCGGTCTGGTGACGCTCTCTTTCGCGCTGATGTTTTTACTGCCTTTCCTGCCGCTGTCTGCTCAACTGGCCGTCATTATTATCAGCACAATAGGTTTTGACTTAGGCGTACAGGCGACCCTGGTGGCCCATCAGACATTGATTTACGGTCTGGTTCCCGAGGCGCGTAGCCGGCTAAATGCCCTGCTGTTTACCGTGGTGTTTATCGGTATGGCCAGCGGGGCGGCACTGGGTAGCCTGGCGTTGGCGCACTGGGGCTGGAATGGCGTTGTCGTGTTATCCACCGTTGCCGCCGCTGTCAGCCTGTTGATCCGCCTCGCCAGTCGTCACCTCAGGGACTGATTCTTCCGCCCGCCAGCAAATGTGCCAGGCTTAGTCATAAACTCAATTAAAACGGTGCGTTATGAACTTCATTGCCTGGACAGCTGCGACGGGCTGTCTGCTGTTATTAATGTCGCTGGCATCAGGGTGGATCCACCGCGGCCCCGTGACCTCTTTTGGTCTTTTTTTATTAACCGGGATCGCCTGTGGGCCGTGGGGATTTGATGTGATTGAAATCGATATCCTCCGCCATGCTGAACTGGTCGCGCATATTACCGAGATAACGATGGCCGCGTCGCTGTTCATCACCGGGCTCAAGCTGCGTCTGCCGCTGAAAGCCAGGCAATGGCGCGCGGGCAGCCTGCTGGCGTTTCCGGCCATGTTGTTGACGGTCGCCGCAATGACGCTGCTGTCTCACTGGCTGGTGGGGCTGTCGTGGCCGATTGCGCTGGCCTTTGGTGCCATTGTTGCGCCCACCGATCCTGTGCTGGCCAGCCTGATTTCCGTCAGCGATGCGCAGGACGATGATGCCCTGCGCGTTGCGATATCCAGTGAGGCGGGCATGAATGATGGTTCGGCGCTGCCGTTACTCATTCTGGCCCTGTTGCTGTTTAACGGTGAAAGTCTGGGCACGGGCATGCTGGCACGCTGGGCAGCCATTGATGTGGTGTGGGCCATTGGCGGCGGCATTCTGCTGGGGTTTGGTCTGGGGCGGTTAGTCGGCCTGCTGGCCGCACGGCTTCGTCATGCGCATGGTGATGTCGCACCCAATGACTTTCTGGCGCTGGCGCTCATTGCGTTGAGCTATGCCCTTGCTGAATCGCTGGGCGCGTCGGGCTTTCTGGCTACCTTTGCGGCAGGCCTGGGATTACGTCGGGCTGAACTGGGTGTGTTCAAACGTTATCAGCCTGATGATATGCCGGATGACGATCGGGTGCTGCCTGCGGAAGCACTGGTCAATCCCAACCAGCGTTTACAGCAACACGGTAGCGGTATGGTGAAATCGGTCGGTTTAGTGGTAGGCGACGCGCTGTCTTTTGGCGATACTATTGAGCGTTTACTGGCGGCCACAATGATGGTGGTCCTCGGCGTGACGCTGGCCCATCACTGGAACATGCAGGGCGTGATGCTCGGCCTGTTGCTGTTTGTGGTCGTCCGGCCACTCGCCGTATGGCTGGTCACGCTGCGCTGCGGCGTATCGCTTCCTCACCGTTTGCTCATCGGCTGGCTGGGGATTCGCGGTATAGGTAGTCTTAATTATATTGCGTTTGCCTGGGTCCATGGTATGGGCGGCTCGCAGGCAACGATGATGGTTGATATGGCGCTGACGCTGGTGGTATGCAGCATCGTGGTGCACGGCGTGTCGGTAACGCCGCTGCTAAACTGGCGCCAGGCCCGACTGGATGCAAAGCAGCGCCAGTCATGAAAGTGGGTTAACTGATAACAGGAGAAGACGATGAAGATATCTCAGATACTGTTGCTGAGCGTACTGGCCTCTGGCAGTGCGCTGGCGGCAGACGACACGGAACAAAGTGCTTACGCCAGCCAGCTGTGTCACATCGTGAGCAGTGAAAAAAGCGTATCGACAGCCGATCAGTATGTCGAAAAAATGAAATCCAGCGTCGCAGGATCGCAGTCCTCTTCCGCCTTCAATAAACCTGAATTTGACGAGGAACTGGCGAATGAAGTCGCCAGCGCATGGCTGCAGCTGGGTGACGAAGAGCGCGCTAAACTGCGTAAAAATACGCAGCAGTGTGAGCAAACGGTGATGACGCAGTTCCAGCAGGAAGATTAACCGCAGTTAAATCGTCAATAAACGCGCTAAAATGGCGCGTTTTTTAATGGATTTTCATGCCCGATTGCGTACATAATCGCCAGCGTCTTCACCAAACGTGCGATACATAATAAAAACGCAGCGGACCGACAGGGCCGTCTGACCTTTCTGGCATAGATTTAACAGGCATCATGATTACGCGTCGACGCTTTATTTTCGGCACAGGAGCGCTTGCGCTTTCACTGGCTACCAGCAAACTGTTTGCCCGCGATGATATTATTCCCCTCTGGCCGGACGAACCGCCCGGCGGTGGCGGCCCTGGCGGAAAATTACGTGTTGATGCATGGGGCTCCTGGTCGAATATCGTCAGCCCGGCGATTCAGCGTTTCAGACCTGAAAACCCCAACGGTGAAGCGGTGCTCATCGCGGCAGGCGGCGGCTACCGCTGGATCGGTATGGGACGTGAAGCCTGGCCCGTTGCACACTGGTTAAATGCCAACGGCTATACCGCCTATGTTCTCAGCTACCGTTTGCCGCGTGAAAAGTGGCAGGCCGGAAATCTGGCGCCTTTACAGGATGCCCAGCGCGCGCTGCGTCTGCTTCGCTCATTCGAACGAAAAGTGCATGTATTAGGATTTTCGGCCGGTGGGCATTTGCTGGGGATGGCGGCGGCGCGTCCGGACTTTCAGTCCTATCCCCCCATTGACAGAGTGGATCAGGAAATCCCCAAAGCGGACAGTGTCGGGCTGATTTATCCGGTCATTACCCTGGAAGCCCCTTATCAACATACCAATACACATCTGATGATGGTCGGTAATGATGCCAGCCCACAGGAAGAAGCCAGTTGGTCTGTGCAAAATTATGTCACGCACGCTTATCCGCCAACCTTCCTGGCGCAGGCCGGTGACGACCACACTTCGAAACCCTTTAACACGCAGTTAATGCGCGATACCTGTCGCCGCAATCGCGTGCCGGTTCAGTTGATTCAGCTTTCCAGCGGCGGGCATGGTTTTGGCCTGGGTAAAGCGGGCACGCCGGCTGCGCTGTGGGATCAGGCCTATGTGAAATGGCTGGAAAACCTTGATCAGAACCCCTCGCCGTTGACGCATCGGTCTGCCACTGTCCTTTAGTTATTCTGGCGACGCCGGTCATAAAAAAAGCCGGCAGTTGCCGGCCTCGCTAAAACAGCGATTCTCAGGATTGAAGCGACACAGGGCAAAGCATGTGATAAAGCACGGTCACTGCGATTAAAACTGATAGGTCAGGCCCATCCCGACGCTGTCTTTCGTAGTGATACCAGTAGCACGAGTGAAGTCATTATCTTTCAACAGGTTAATGCGGTAATCCACATAGGTCAGCATGTTCTTGTTGAAGTAGTAATAGGTGCCCACCGCAATATACTTCTGCATGGTCTGACTTCCACCGGCAAAGTTGCCTGCGCCTTGCAGGTTTTCTCCACGCTGCGTGACAAAACCAATGGAAGGGCGTAAGCCGTTGAGGAACTGATATTGCGCAATGGCTTCGAAGTTATGCGTCTTGTCAGCAATCTGCGATAGCTGGCCGTACGGGGTCACATCGTTGGCCTCACCGTACATCGCGGCAAGGTAGATTTGGTTCGCATCGTATTTGGCCGAGGTCACCCATGCCGTCGCATCGTCACCCTGACCGTCCGCTTGCTGTGTCAGCGTACGATTGGCTTTCATACCGGCCGCAGCAATGCTCAAACCATCGGTAATGCTGTAGGTCAGACCGGCACCGTAGCCGTCGCCGTTTGCCAGCTTAGCGGTTGAGCGGTCGTTTTTCCCCTGATACTGAAGAATGACCTTCAGGCCGTTCCAGTCTGGCGAGTGCCAGGTGGCCAGGCCGGTTGAGCGTTTTGACAGGAAGTTGTCGTTGGTGGTCATGGTGCCGGAACCGTAAATCGGTGCCATATCGGTGTAAGCCGATGCGGTATACAGCACGCCAAAGCTGCGGCCGTAATCGAATGAGCCAAAGTCAGCCAGTTTCAGACCTGCAAAACCCAGACGCGTCGCATTCCCGGTTTGTGCGTCAGTGCCGCCTTCACTGTGGTTCAGCTGGAAGTTATATTCCCATTGACCATAGCCTGTCAGCTGATCGTTAATTTGGGTTTCACCTTTAAAACCCAGGCGCGCATAAGAGTTATCACCATCTTCGGCGGTATTGTCCGAAAATACATGACGCGCATCGACTTTACCGTACAGATCAAGTTTATTACCGTTTTTATTATAAATTTCAGCGGAGCATGCAGAAAATGAGATCAGCAAACACAGTGCATGCGGCGCGCATATTTTTATTTTACGTTGCATATCATCTACCCTTTAATGTTGGTGAAGCATGAGGTTTATTTCCGCACAAGGCGGCATTGTTCAAAAATGTCAGTTTCGTTATGACGAAATAATTAAAAGCGTTACGTGGCTACATCATGTGGCCGTATTTTTATGGTTTTCCCTGGTGTTGATTATCAGGGCGCATAACGCCTTGATAATGTATTTATTATTAAATGGCTAAATCAGGTATATCGCTCAATATCGTTTGCGCGCCACTGTGTAAATATTTACGGGCGACAGCAGGGTCATTAATTGTGGCAATCGCAAATTCAATACCGGAATCGGCCAGGCGTTTCAGGTCGTCATCCGTCGCAAAGTCCGCCAGGAAGTGCAGGATCTGACAGCCGGTTCTGGCCAGTAATGCCACAGGATCGCTGGGCGGAACGCACACGGCCAGTCCACGCGGGACGTCAGGCATGATCCTTTCCGCAACCTTCAGCGAGAGCTCAGAAAAGCTGCTGATAAAGAGCTTCTTTTCATCCGCAGGCCACAGCGATTTCAGCTGCGTAATGGCAATTTCCGCGGTTTCAATTTCCTGACCAGACGTTGGTTTGATCTCCAGCTGAAGGCCAATACCTTTATCCAGCACAAATCCCACGGTTTCAGCCAGTGTAGGGACTTTAACGCCTTTGAACAGGTGGCCATAACAGACGCCCGCATCCAGCGACCGGATTTGGTCCAGGGTTAAATTGGCGACGTAGCCGGTGCCATTTGTTGTCCGATCCACCGCATCATCGTGAATGATGACCGGGTGCCTGTCTTTGGTCAGTTTGACATCCACCTCTATCCACGTCGCGCCATGCTCAACGGCCGCCTGAAAAGAAGGCAGTGTGTTTTCTGGTGCCAGCAGAGGCGCACCACGATGTGCAATCAGGCGGGAATTCACTACGCGTACAGGGTGTTTTTTTGTCGGCATGCTCAGCGTTACCTTCTGTTGTCGGGTTAGCACAGGCTTACTTAAGTAAGACCTGGTTAGAAAATTCGGTTCTGACTTCGTCGCCCAGCGGTTTAGGCATGAACTGGGTGCCATGAACACGTTCTTTGCTGTTGATCAGACCAGCATCGCGATTCACTTCTTTATTTTGTGGCGTAATGCCATAAACCTGTTGAAACAGCCTTTGTGTCGTGGGCAGCGTCAGCCAGTGGATAAACAGTAATGCTGCCGCTTTGTGCGGCGCATTCTTGGGAATCGCCACCATATTTCCGCCGCCGGGCATGCCAAAATCGGGGATGTAGAGTCGGATGGTTTTGGGGACTTCGCCGTGGTTTTCTAAGCCCACCAGATAGTCTTCCCAGGCGGGGACCAGCAGAAACTCACCGCTCACCAGTCGCGTTACGCTGTCGGCGTTAGAGGCGGTAATAATGTAATCAGGACGCAGTTGTTTGAACCAGTTCCAGGCCGGTTGTAAGGCCGTCAGGCTTTTTACATCCGCATCGCCTTTGGTGAAATCAAAGCCAGGCACCAGCGTACGCGTGACAGATTCAATAAACGCCGGACCGGAACCGCCGTTTTCCACGTTAAAGCCAAACTCCTGAGGATGAGTCTGCAGGAAGGTGGTGAGCTGCGGCAGGGTACGGGGCAACTCGCTTTCTTTCATGCGGCGCGAATCGTAGGCCAGGCCCGTCTGATTGCCCCAAAATGCCACGCCATAACCTTTACTGTCCGTACCCTCAATGGTGTAGTTCAGGGTTTTGCCTTCCGGTAGCAGCGTATTAATCGGGCCAAAAAACGTTTGCTGAGGCGATACCGTACCGAATGCGCCTCCGCCAATCGAAAACACATCAATATCGCCTGTTTCCCGTCCCCGGTCAGCTATGAGTTTATTAATATTGCCTTGCAGCGGACCTTCAGAGATCGTAACAGCAATACCGTACTGTTTTTCAAACAGGCTGACCTGCTCTTTAAGACGATCCTGGTAATACCATTGGTACCAGGTTAATTTCCCTTCTTTTTTAGCCTCGTCAACAATGTGTTGCCAGTCCATTTGTGTAATATCCTGAGCCTGAGTACAAAAAGCCCACGCAAGTAATAATAAGGTGGCAGATCGTCTGAACATGATTTTCCCCAGTTAAGCGAGTTAATAACCGTCAGCCTTTTCCAGCAAAAGCGGCGACGGGATTGTTTGTCAGTAATTTTTCAGCTATCAGCATTAAAATGACATTCGGCACGACCAGCATTAAAGAAATAACAGCGGCATTAGGTCTGATAAAGTTGTAACCCAGATAAGAATAAAGAATGGTCGGTACGGTAATAAAATCCGGCGAGCCGACAATAAAGCTAATGGCGAACTCTTCGATGGATAACGTAAAGACAATAATTAAGGCCGCAAATATGCCGGGTCTGATAGTTGGCAGGCAGGCAACTAAAAAACGATTTACTACAGACGCGCCCATATCGCGGGCGGCATCCAGGGTGTCCTGACGTATTTGAGAAAAGGAAAGGGTCAGAATCCTCACGGCATAGGGCATTAAGATGATGGTATGTCCCAGTAAAATGCCGACAAACCGACTGTGGATGCCTACCACGTTCAACAGCATGGAAAAAAACAGCGCAATCACAAAGCCGGGCACGATGAGCGGAAGCAAAATCGCATTCTGTAGCAGGGACTTACCCGTAAACGACATCCGGCCAAACGCCCAGGCCGCTGGCAGGGCCAGTAGCAACGTGAGCACAGAGACGGTTGCCGCCAGTAAATAGCTGTTCTTCAGCGCCTGCGGCAGGGCCGTGGTCGTCCAGACTTCGACCCAGCGGCCCAGGGAAAGCACGGGCGGCAGGGCATCCGGCCAGGCCCAGGGATGCGTTTTATCCACCAGGGACCACAGCACGGTCAGAATAAAGGGGATCACCAGCCACAACATGAACAGTGCGGTAATCAGAATCATCATCATGATACGCAGGGGCGACATGCTTTTTCTGGCTCTCATCATTTATGTTCTCCCACTTTTTGCAGCCACTTCGCCACACCGGCCAGCACCACCGCACCGACAAACGCCGCCAGCATTAATATCACCGCCACCACGGCCGCAAGGTTCCAGCCCTGGGCGCTGATTTCCGGAAAGCGCAGCATGTATTGCGACAGGGAGAAAACGCTGGTGGGTCCAGCCACGACCTGGAATGAAAAGTCGCCCAATGCGCCAATGAAGATCAGGATCAGCGAGACCTGAACGGCTTTGATGGATAAGGGCAGAATGATCTGTAAAAGGCGGGCGGTTTTGCCTGCGCCCAGATCGCGGGCCGCATCAACGATTTCGTCCCCGATAGCGCGCAGGCTGCCGGTGATGATCAACAGGGCATAGGGAAGCTGTTTCCAGACCTGCAGGATAATGACACCAATGCCCCAGCGATCATTCTGCATACGGATGGGTTGCGAGATGATGCCCAGTTTGAGCAGGCCGAGGTTAATAAAGCCCTGCCAGGAAATCAGATTGATGAACAGCAGGGCGGCGACCAGCCCGTGTACCATCAACGGGGCTTTCAGTAAGCCGCTCATCAGCACAGAGCCGGGAAAGGGCTTTCTCAGCCACAGCGCCAGCGGCAGGGCCAGCGCCACCGACAGGACGGCACTGACCACGCCAATTTTCAGGGAATAGCCGGTGGCGCGCCACAGCTGACTGTCGTTCAGGATGGTTTCCCAGTACTGCAGCGTAAAATGCGCAGGCGCGCCAAAGTTGAACAGTCCGACAGATTGCGCGATGGCCATAACGACGATCAGAATCAGGGTGAGCACGACGGGAGCGACCGCAGGCAGCACCAGTAACCAGGCGACTATGTTTCGGTTGTGCACTTTCATGACCAGCTTTCCTGCAAAAAGCGAATCCTGTCAGGCGCGATGGAAAAATTAACGCTATCTCCTTCCCGAATGTGATTTTTACCGACTAACTGAATATGCCACTGGTATTCCGGCTCTTCATGGTCCTTTGGGTGAACCTGTAGCTCGGACAGGTTGCCCAGAAAGCTCACGGCACCTATTTCGAAAGCACGGGTATTCATACCGGTTTCCTGTTCGCTCAGCAGAGCATCTTCCGGACGCCAGAAGGTGTATACCTTGTCGGAAAGGGGTGGAACAGGACTGTGAATGTTCATTTCACCCAGCACGCAGGAAACACGATACATTCCGGTGTGACTGTCACCGTCGATGACATGCGCTTTCATCACATTCGCCTGGCCAACAAAGCCCGCAACAAACCGGTTAACCGGCGAGTAATAAATATCTTCAGGGGTGCCGGTTTGCTCAATGCGTCCGGCGTTCATAACCACGACGACGTCAGACATGGACAGGGCTTCTGCACGGTCATGGGTCACATAGATAGCGGTAAACCCGTGTGAACGCTGCAGCTGGCGGATTTCGAGGCGGACTCTGTCGCGTAATGTGGCGTCGAGATTCGACAGCGGTTCGTCGAACAACACGATTTCGGGCCGCACAGCCAGCGCTCTGGCCAGCGCGACACGCTGCTGCTGACCGCCCGATAACTGCGCAGGCAGCTTCGGTAAGTGGGCGTTTAACGAGACCTGAGCGGCGGTTTGCGTGACGCGATCCTGTCTCTCCGCTTTGGCCATTTTCCTCTGCTTCAGCCCAAACCCAATGTTTTCGGCCACAGACAGGTGAGGGAACAGCGCATAGGACTGAAAGCACATGGCCGTATCGCGGTGCTCAGGTTTAACCTGATGCATGTCCTGCTGGTGAATCAGGACTTCCCCGCTGTCCAGGCTGTAAAAGCCCGCAATCACTTTGAGCAGCGTGGTTTTGCCACATCCAGACGGACCCAGCAGGGAAACGAACTGTCCTTTTTCGGCCTTCAGTGAAATGCCGTCCAGCGCGACAAAGTCGTCGAATCTGAGTATGGCATTATTGATTTCAAGCGTATTCACGTATGGCTGCCCCGTCATTGAAGAAATGTGTGCATCTTAATTAATGCGATGCGCATAATAATTTGATGCGGCGAAATTAGGCAATTTCAGGCAGGTTAAGAATTTATTAATTTTATAAAACACATATTTAACATGATAATACTGAGTTGCTTTGATTTCGTACATTTACTCTGCTAACTATTATCATGCATAGTGAATAATATTAAGGGCAGGACGTTTGTCGGTCATATGAAGAAAAAAGCGGGGAGGACAGCGCCGAAACGCTGTCCTGAAAAGACGGCAGGAAGAGAGCGCGGACTGACGGATATTCAGGCGGGGGTAAAGCGGGGATGCGGAATAAACTGGGCGGAAAGGCGATTGAGTGCCGCGGTGCCAACACTCACATGTGTTGAACTTTTTTCCTGGCTCCCGGCCAGATGAGCATCAAGCCCTGCGGCTTTGCATAGGGCATAGCCCGCGGAAACATCCCACATACTGCTGAAGCACTCCTGATAGCCATCGACATAGCCCAGCACACTAAAGCTTAAACCGATGGTGGCACAGCGGTAGCGCACCACATTCCAGCCAGTATCCCGGTACGCTTTTTCAATGCAGAGCTGGTGGGTGAAGTCCCATGAAGGACTGTCGCCAATGGCAACGGTTTTGAGTCCCTGGGCGATTTCGGGTCGCGTAAAAGGCTGGCCGTTAAAATAAATGCCGGCCTCCTTGCCCCCGCTCAGCATGATGTTTAACACCGGATGAACAATCACCCCAATGACCGGTTCGCCGTCGATGACATAACCGACAGAAATGCCCCATAACGACGAGCCACGGAGAAAGTTACTGGTGCCATCAATCGGATCGACCGACCAGTAACGGTCACTGAGTTCGCCGCCTTGCTCTTCGCCAATGACGCGTTCATTGGGGAAATATTGCGCCAGACGTTGACGAATCAGCTTCTCAACCTCCTGATCTGCTTCACTGAACACATCCTGGGGCCTTTTTTCGCAGATTTCTAATTCACTGAGCTGCCTGAAATAATCCAGCGCCAGCTGTGATGCCTCTTGAGCAATACGTTCAATCACCTTTACGCGCGTATCCATTCTTAATCCGTTCATTTTGTGAAAGGTCCTGAGCTCGTTCGTTTACCTTGTGCTGCACAATGACTCAGCAACGGGAAACGCTGATTTAATATAATGCTTTACGCATGAAATTAGAGTGTCGGCCTGTTTTGTGTCAGTATTATGATGATTTGGTGATGCGATTTTTTTTAGGAATATCGTCCTGAATCAGCATGTTCACACAGCACGTAAAGGTCAGGCGCATGACTATTCGGAATGCATAAAAGCGTGCTAGGGTGTAACAGAACCTGTCATTAAAACGGTGAGGATAACGTGGTGGTTCATGGATATTCAGGTCGTGATGAAGTCGAACTTAATCGCAGTGAAAAACTTATTCTTGAGCTTGTTCGCCGCAATCACGGCATTTCCCGCTCCTCGCTGGTTTCACAAACGATTCTGAATCAGTCATCGGTTCACCGTATTGTTGATACACTGACCGAAAACGGTTTTCTCAGCCTGGGGGAATCGCCCTCACAGGGAAGGGGTAAGCCCAGCCCGTCGTTATCCCTGAATCCGGACGCACGTTACAGTTACGGTATTTCCATTAACTCTGACAGCGTGGCGGCAAGCCTGATTAATTTCCGCGGCGATATTATCGAATACTGCGTGCTGGACACGCTGCCCGGCAATCCTGCCCGAACGCTGCTGGATCTCAAACGCCATTATCTGGATACCTTAAAACATATTGGTATTTCGTCAGAAAAAGTGTGTGGCGTCGGATACAGCATGGCGGGCTTTCTGTATGACGCCCGGAAATATTTTAATCCGCCAGAACCGCTGAAAAACTGGATGGGCATTGATCTGCGCCGTGAAATTATGACGCTGTTTGACCGGCCCGTCTGGATTGAAAATAACGCCACGACGGCCGCGCATGCAGAAGCTTTTTTGGGCGCGGGCCTGCACTACGAGACCTTCGGCTACCTCTCTTTTAATTACGGCTTTGGTGGCGGCATTGTCATTAACGGCAAACCGTTTCAGGGCGCTTTTGGCAATGCGGGCGAGATCAGCCGGATTTTTTCGCCGGAAGAGGGCAAACTGCGTCCTGCGCTGGGGATCTTAATTGATCGACTGCGCAACGGCGGTATTGAAATTCACAACATTCGCGATCTGAATAATAAATTCGATCCGGACTGGCCCATTGCCCGGCAATGGGTCAACGAAGTCACGCCCAATTTACATCGGGCCATGGATGCCCTGAATGCCGTTATCGATCCCGGTGCCATTATTTTAGGCGGCGAATTGCCCCGTAAGCTGGGCGAAATGTTTTTAGCCATGCCCCGGGTCAGTTCGGGCAAACGCTGGAATATTTCGGCGGAGTATCCGGATATTCTGCTGAGCACTATTGAGGGCGACAGCTCGGCACTCGGTGCGGCGTTGACGCCGCTGCGGGAGACCTATTTCAACTGATAAATCGCTCACTGGCGCGAAGGCCAGCGAGCGGTGGTCTCTCTGCTGTCTGTCGGCAGCAGAGAGGAACGGGTTAGCGCATGGTGACAAACTCTTCCGCCGCCGTCGGGTGAATCGCCACGGTATTATCAAAGTCTTTTTTGGTCGCGCCCATTTTTAACGCAACCGCAAAGCCCTGCAGCATTTCGTCCATACCACTGCCAATGCCATGAATGCCGACGATTTTTTCCTCCGGACCGACGCAGACGAGTTTCATGCGGCACGGCTGGCGATGCTGCGTGACGGCGGTGTACATCGCGGTAAAGGCGGACTTGTAGACTTTCACCTGGTCATCACCGTACTGTTCGCGCGCCTGCGGCTCTGTCAGGCCCACCGTGCCGATGGGGGGATGGCTGAACACCACAGTCGGGATATTGCGGTAGTCCAGATGCTCATCCGGTTTGTTATTGAACAAACGCTCTGACAGGCGACGGCCCGCCGCGACGGCGACCGGCGTCAGTTCGACGGCACCGGTGTTATCGCCGACGGCATAAACGCCAGGCACGTTGGTGTTCTGGAATTTATCGACCTTGATGTAGCCTTTCTCGTCCAGCGCCACACCCGCTGCCTGAATATTCAGGCCGTCGGTTTCAGGAACGCGTCCAATCGCCCAGACCAGGCAATCAACCGTGTATTCACTGCCGTCTTCCAGCTGCAGCGTCAGGCTGCCATCGGCATTTTTTACTACCGCTTTTGGCGTCGCCTGCGTATGCAGCGTTGGGCCTTCCGCGTTCATCACCTCAACCAGCGTATCCGTAATTAGCGGATCAAAATTGCGTAGTGGCGCATGTTTGCGAACAAACAGATGGGTTTCTGAACCTAATGCGTTTACCACGCCCGCCAGCTCAACGGCGATATAGCCCGCGCCGACCACGGCGGTACGTTTTGGCAGGGCATCCAGCTCAAAGAAGCCGTCAGAATCAATCCCGTATTCCGCGCCGGGAATGTCGGGATGACTCGGGCGTCCGCCCGTAGCAATCAAAATATGATCGGCGGTGATCGTTTCGCCATTCACCTCAACGGTATGGGCATCAATAAAACGGGCAAAACCGTGGATCACATCGACCTTATTTTTCCCCAGAACATTGTCGTATGATTGGTGAATACGATCGATATAGGCGCTACGGTTTTTCACCAGCGTGCCCCAGTCAAAGCGATTAACGGTGGTATCAAAACCATAATCCGGCCCGTAAAGATGAATGGCCTCGGCAATTTGTGCGGCGTGCCACATTACTTTTTTCGGCACGCAGCCGACGTTGACACAGGTTCCGCCCAGCGCTTTGGCTTCAATCAGGGCGCACGTCTGGCCATAGCTTGCTGCACGGTTAATTGAAGCGATACCGCCGCTGCCGCCGCCGATGGCGAGATAGTCATAATGTCGGGTCATGGAAGTCTCATCCGGTTACTGGGAAAGTGATAGAGAGTGTAACGCCGCAGGGTACGGCGTCGCAAAAATTGCGCCTATGATTGTAACAGGCCTTATCGTTTCATTATTTACAGGGAAGCATAGCATGTACCTGACTTTTCTTGGCACCGGCGGGGGCGCGCCGAGTCTGCAACGCAATGTCACTGCCATCGCGTTTACCCGCGACAAAAGCGGCGCCACCTGGCTGTTTGACTGCGGTGAGGGCACGCAACTCCAGTTTATGCGCTCAGACCTGAAGCCTGGCAAACTCGATAAAATCTTTATCACCCATCTTCATGGCGACCATATTTTTGGGCTGCCGGGCCTGCTTACCAGTCGCTCGATGGCGGGGTTAACCACGCCAATGACGGTTTACGGTCCAGCAGGGTTGAAAGCCTTCGTTGAAACGGCACTGTCGCTGTCCAGCTCGTATACCGATTACCCGCTGGAGATCGTCGAGATCGCCGCGGGTGAGGTACTGGATGATGGCGAATTTCGCGTGACCGCCTGGCCGATGAATCACACCATTGCCTGCTTTGGCTATCGCATTGAGCAGCATGACAAACCCGGTTTTCTGGATGCGCCTCGCCTGAAAGCAGAGGGTGTACCGCGCGGACCCTGGTATCAGCAGTTAAAGCAGGGCGACACGATTACGCTGGAAGACGGGCGTACCGTTAACGGCGCTGAGTATCTTGGGCCGCCAGTGAAAGGCAAAACGCTGGCCATTTTTGGTGATACTGCGCCCACTGACGTCGCGCTACAGCTGGCGGCGGACGTTGATGTGATGGTGCATGAAACCACGCTGGAAGAGGCGCTGGCTGAAAAAGCCAACGGGCGCGGTCACTCTACCACCTTACAGGCTGCGACGGTGGCAAAGCAGGCCGGAGCAAAGCGCCTGATTGCCACCCATTTTAGTTCGCGTTACCTCGCCCGGGACATGGCGCGCCTGCTGGCAGAATGCCAGCGCATTTTCCCTGACACCGAGATGGCGCACGACCTGGCGGTCTTCACGCTGTAGGGATCAGTGCGCCAGCGCAGGGTAGGTAAAGAACAGCAGGTGGACCATGTTGAGTGCAAAATGGAACGCGGTCGCCAGCCACAGGCGGCCGCTCCAGTGCCAGACCAGACCATAAATCAGTCCGGCCAGCGCGGCAAAGATCATCAGCAGCACCCCGCCAGATGCATGGGCCAGACCAAACAGCAGTGCCGTTACCAGCAGGGCGATCACGCCGCCCCATTTCTGGCGCAGGCGCTGCTGGAGATAACCCCGGAAAAACGCCTCTTCGGCCAGTGAGACAAAAAACAGATTGGCCAGCGCAAACGCCCCCAGCCAGTCCGGAAGGTGCGTTTCGACGGCAAGGCCGCCCAGCAACACGGCGCTGCCCAACAGCAGCGGCACGGCGGCGACAGGCGCGAGCCACCAGACCGGCGAGCGCGGCGGATGCGCCTCTGCGTTGAACAGCGTCGGCAGACAGGCCAGCAGCAGAAAAGGAATCAGCGCTTTATCGAAATTAAAGGAAAATGAGAAGGGCACGCTGCGGGCACCGACCTTAACCGCCTCGACCTGCAGGGGATTATTGAATCCCGGAATAAGGTGCAGCATCAGCGCCAGCGCAATCAACACCAGAAGGGCTTCGCTGACGATCTGCCATCGCCGACTTCGGCGATCGTAGATACGAAACGCGACCAGGGCAGCGACAGCCGCAAACACAAAGGTAACGGGCCAGTCGAGGACGTTTTGATAAACGCCCAGCGCCGTTGCCAGCGCGAGTAATAACAGAGAGAGGCGTTTCGCCGGTTGCAGGGCGGCCAGCGCGCCCGCCAGAATGATCCACATAAAAATGACCTACGTTCAACGCCGCCGTGCTGTGCGCGGCGACGTTAAGCTGGGAAAGGAATTATTCAGGTACGATTTGGTTAACGCTGAAATGGCCTGTGCCGGTTGGCACCAGCTTCTGATGCAGCCACGGCAGCAGCGTGTTCATCTGATCGGCCAGCTTCCACGGGGGATTGATGACAATCATGCCGGACGCGGTCATGCCACGCTGATCGCTATCGGGGCGCACGGCCAGCTCAATCTGCAGGATATTACGGATGCCCGTGGCCTCCAGCTCGCGCAGCATATGTTTGATTTGCTGACGCAAGACGACCGGGTACCACAGCGCATAAATACCGGTACCGAAACGTTTGTGACCTTCCTGAATGCCTTTTACAACGGCCTGGTAATCACTTTTCATTTCGTAAGGCGGATCAATCAGTATCAGTCCACGACGTGACGGCGGTGGCAGCTTCGCTTTTAGCTGCTGATAGCCATCGGCCCTTTCAACGCGCGCGCGACTGTCTTTGCTGAACTCGGTACGCAGCAGCGGATAATCGCTGGAATGCAGCTCGGTCAGCTGAATCTTATCTTCAGGGCGCAGCAGATGGCGGGCGATTAGCGGAGAGCCGGGATAGTAGCGCAGCGTGCCGTTACGGTTCAGGGCGTGAATCGCATCGAAATAGGGTTGCAGCAGGGCGGGCGCGTCCGGTTGTTGCCAGATGCGTCCGATGCCTTCCAGATATTCACCCGTGCGCTCTGCGTGCTCGCCGCTGAGTTGATAACGTCCTGCACCGGCGTGCGTATCCAGATAGAGAAATGGTTTTTCTTTCTCTTTTAACGCAGTGATGATGAGGCTCTGTACGGTGTGCTTAAGCACGTCGGCATGGTTGCCAGCGTGAAAACTGTGGCGATAACTCAACATAAAAAAGGGTATGTCCGCGGTTGAAGCTAAAAATAATCAAGTTGGCCCGATTATAACGACAGATAAGAATAATTGCTGGCATTTCGCGCACGGCAGCGGGCCTCTGGCCCTGGATTACAGGGTAAACCTTCTGCGCCATCGGTGTGTTAGCCTGTTTTATCCTCTGCTATGGTTAATCCAAACGCCGGCGGAAGGCCAGCCTGGCGCTATTCTGCTATTCATGACCGGTTACACCATTGATTTTCAGCATTCCAGACCGCATGTTAATAAGATTGCGTTGCGCGATTCATCGCGCCCCACACATTGTTAAAGGACTGCGCTATGACTAATCCGTTACTCACCTCGTTCACGCTTCCCCCGTTTTCGGCGATTAAGCCTGAGCACGTGGTGCCTGCCGTGACCGACGTTTTAAATGAATGCCGGGCGATGGTGGAAAAAGTGGTAGCGCACGGCGCACCTTACACCTGGGACAATCTTGTCCAGCCGCTGGCAGAAGCCGACGATCGCCTGAGCCGTATTTTTTCGCCGGTCAGCCATCTGAACTCGGTTAAAAACAGCCCGGAACTGCGTGAAGCCTACGAGCAAACGCTGCCGCTGCTGTCTGAGTACAGTACCTGGGTTGGTCAGCACGAAGGGCTCTATCAGGCTTACCGGGATTTAAAGGAAAGCAGTCATTACCGCACGCTGGATCAGGCGCAGCAGAAAGCCGTCGATAACGCCCTGCGTGACTTTGAACTGTCCGGGATTGGTCTTGAAAAAGACAAGCAGCAGCGCTATGGCGAAATTGCCGCGCGTTTGTCTGAGCTGGGCTCTGCCTACAGTAACAACGTGCTGGATGCCACGATGGGCTGGAGCAAGCTGATCACTGACGAAAGCGAACTGTCGGGCATGCCGGAGAGCGCACTGGCCGCAGCGAAAGCGCAGGCTGAAGCCAAAGGTCAGGAAGGCTGGTTGCTGACGCTGGATATTCCCAGCTACCTGCCGGTGATGACCTACTGTGATAACGCCGCGTTGCGTGAAGAAATGTATCGTGCTTATTCCACCCGCGCCTCCGATCAAGGCCCTAATGCGGGCAAATGGGATAACGGCCCGATTATGGCCGAGGAGCTGGCTCTGCGCCACGAACTGGCTCAGCTGCTGGGTTTCGACTCCTTCGCGGATAAATCGCTGGCAACCAAAATGGCGCAAAGCCCTGCTCAGGTGATCGATTTCCTGAACGATCTGGCCGACCGCGCACGTCCACAGGGCGAGAAAGAGCTGGCGCAGTTGCGTGCTTTCGCGAAGAAAGAGTACGGCGTGGAGACCATGAATCCCTGGGATCTGACCTACTATGGCGAAAAACAGAAACAGCACCTCTACACCATTAGTGATGAGCAACTGCGTCCTTACTTCCCGGAATCCCGTGCGGTGTCTGGCCTGTTTGAAGTCGTCAAACGCATCTATGGCATCACCGCCAAAGAGCGGACGGATGTGGATGTTTATCACCCGGATGTGCGTTTCTTCGATCTGTTTGATGAAAGTGGCGAGCTGCGCGGCAGCTTCTACCTTGACCTGTATGCGCGTGAGCATAAGCGTGGCGGCGCGTGGATGGATGACTGCGTTGGGCAGATGCGTAAAGCCGATGGCAGCCTGCAAAAACCGGTCGCTTACCTGACCTGTAACTTTAACCGTCCCGTCAGTGGTAAACCGGCGCTGTTCACGCACGACGAAGTGATCACCCTGTTCCATGAGTTTGGTCACGGCCTGCACCACATGCTGACCCGCGTTGAGGCGGCTGGCGTGTCAGGCATTAACGGTGTGCCATGGGATGCGGTGGAACTGCCAAGTCAGTTCATGGAGAACTGGTGCTGGGAGCCGGAGGCGCTGGCATTTATTTCCGGGCACTACGAAACCGGCGAGCCACTGCCTGAAGACCTGCTGAATAAGATGCTGGCAGCGAAAAATTACCAGGCGGCGTTGTTCATCCTGCGCCAGCTGGAGTTCGGTCTGTTCGATTTCCGTCTGCATACTGAATTCAACCCAGAAAAAGGCGCACAGATCCTGGAGACGCTGCGCGAAGTGAAAAGCAAAGTCGCCGTGGTTCCCAGCCCGGAATGGGGCCGCTTCCCGCATGCGTTCAGCCATATCTTCGCGGGCGGATACGCAGCGGGTTATTACAGCTATCTGTGGGCCGATGTACTGGCGGCGGATGCGTATTCACGTTTTGAAGAAGAGGGCATTTTTAACCGCGAAACCGGTCAGTCCTTCCTCGACAACATTCTGACGCGCGGCGGTTCGGAAGAACCGATGGAGCTGTTTAAACGCTTCCGTGGCCGTGAGCCTCAGCTGGATGCCATGCTGGAACACTACGGTATTCAGGGATAAGCCGTACGTGAAAATTTGTTTGTTTGATGAAACAGGCGCCGGTGACGGCGCCTTATCTGTTTTGGCCGAACGCTGGCAACTGACGCATTGTGACGATGCGGTGCTGGCGCTGGTAAAGACCGCAACGCATCTTGAACTGCGTAAGCGGGATGAGCCTAAACTGGGCGGCATCCTCGTGGATTTTGTTTCCGGTGCCATGGCGCATCGCCGGCGTTTTGGCGGTGGCCGTGGCGAAGCGGTAGCAAAAGCGGTCGGCATTAAAGGCAGTTACCTGCCCGATGTGGTGGATGCGACCGCCGGGTTAGGGCGCGATGCGTTTGTGCTGGCGGCCTTAGGCTGTCGGGTGCGCATGCTGGAACGGCATCCCGTGGTGGCGGCACTGCTGGAAGACGGGCTGGCGCGTGGCTATCAGGATGCGGAAATTGGTGGCTGGCTGCGTGAGCGTCTTTCACTGATTCATGCCTCCAGTATTCAGGCACTCACCGATATTGCGCCACCGCCAGATGTGGTTTATCTCGATCCTATGTATCCCCATCGACAAAAAAGCGCCATGGTGAAAAAAGAGATGCGGGTGTTTCAGTCATTAGTCGGCGCGGATGAGGATGCGGATGCCTTGCTGGAACCGGCCCGCCGTCTGGCAAAGAAGCGTATCGTGGTGAAACGTCCTGATTATGCGCCACCGCTGGCCGGTGTCGTTACGCAGTCTGCGGTGGTCACGAAAAGCCACCGCTTCGATATCTATCCGCCGCTCGCGGAGTAGTCATGTCAAGCCGGTCGGCGACGACGTTCCTTCACGTCAACCGCCCCGGCTTTTTTCGTGCGGGTTATTCGTCATCCTCGTCGCGCAGTGGCACGATCAACATGTCGATATGCACGGTGTTGATCAACTGACGCGCTGATGACATCAGCTTGCTCCAGAAGTCCTGATGATGACCGCACACCACCATGTCCACGTCGTATTTTTTAATCGCATCGACCAGCACCTGGCCCAGATCGCCACTGCCGCTCAGGGTTTCGGTGATGGGATAGCCCGCCGCATCTGACAGATTTTTCAGCGCCAGATGGGTTTCTTCAGAAATCCGCTTTTGCATATCGCCCAGGTTGACGTCAATCAGGCCGGTGTACAGATCAGAGTAATTCACATCGACATGAATCAGCGAAATTTTGGCGTCGTAAGGGCGCGCGAGCGAGACAGCTTTATCCACTAATAACTGACTTTCTGGCGAAAGATCGACTGCAATCAGGATATGTTTATAAGCCATGATATAACTCCTTCCACGAGATTCAGAATGGCAGCGGTTTCCAGACGCGTCACAGCTGCGAAATCCATTGCGCGAACGGGCGATGAGCGCCACCAAATTGGGTAACCTGCAATAAAGGCAATGCTGTTGTTATACCTGAAAGTATAGCCCTGTGTGTTAACAAATGCTTCTGAAGCCGTCTGGCTTGTGAATAAGATCAATGATGAACGATTTTTACTCGTATAAAACGAAAATCCTCGCTGGTAAAAAATTGAACATTTCTCCTAAACTAAAAAAAGCAGCCTTGATCACATGGCTGTTACTTTTCTGATGATTCAAAAATAAAACTACAAATCGCTTAACGAGGTTGTTGGCAAATTCTGCAGGGACTGTTCAGCATGGTGCGCGTTCCGCACTGTTCTGCGGTGCCGGTAAGGAGGGTGACATGATCAGCACTATCGCGCTTTTTTGGGCTCTTTGTGTGGTATGCCTTGTAAATATGGCGCGCTATTTCTCTTCGTTGCGTGCGCTGCTGGTGGTTCTGCGGGGTTGCGATCCCCTCTTATACCAATATGTTGACGGCGCGGGTTTTTTCACCTCCCATGGTCAGCCTGGCAAGCAGGTGCGGCTGGTCCGCTATATCTGGGCAAGGCGCTATCTTGATCATCATGATGACGAATTTATTCGCCGGTGTGAGCGGGTAAGAGGCTTGTTTTTGTTGACCAGTTCGCTGTGCGGATTAGTCATTATCAGTTTGATCGCCCTGGCTATCTGGCATTAAAAAGGGCGACCGAAGTCGCCCTGATGTGCTGCTTACTCAGATGAGCTTCAGCGCTATCCAGTAGAGTGAACCTGATAACAAAATACAGACCGGCAGGGTGAAAACCCAGGCCATGGCGATGTTTTTGATCGTTTTACTCTGCAGTCCGCCACCGTCGACCAGCATGGTGCCGGCCACGGAAGACGAAAGGATGTGGGTCGTGGAAACCGGCATGCCGGTGTAGCTGGCAATCCCTATGGACACTGCGGCAGTAACCTGCGCCGACATGCCCTGCGCATACGTCATGCCTTTTTTACCGATTTTCTCACCGATGGTGGTGGCCACGCGGCGCCAGCCAATCATCGTGCCGATTCCCAATGCCAGTGCGACCGCCATGATAATCCACACCGGCGCGTACTCAATGGTGTTCAGCAGGTCGCCTTTGAGCTTGCCCAGGAAGCGTTTATCCTCTGGTGAGGTTTCCGGCAGCTTCGCCGCTTTATCGGCCGTATCGGAAATACACAACAAGAGGCGACGCATCTGGCTGCGTTGCTCAACCGACAAGTCGTTGTAGTTTTGCAGATTGTTCAGAAGCACCTGCGCACGTTGCACGGCCTGAAGCGCACGCGCACTGTCGCAGTGAAACTCTTTGGGACTGGTGGGTTCGACTTCTTCCGGCGTGGGCAGCTTAGGCGGTGCCATCTGGATAATATGGGTCAGTGATTCGCTGTGCTGCTGGTAATACTGTTCCAGGTGATTCACAGCATCGCGCGTTCGCGTGATGTCGTAACCCGACGCGTTCATATTGACTACAAAGCCCGCTGGCGCAACGCCAATCAGGACCAGCATAATCAGACCAATGCCTTTTTGCCCGTCATTAGCACCATGTGAATAACTGACGCCAATGGCGGAGACAATCAGGGCGGTACGGGTCCAGAAAGGCGGTTTTTTCTTGCCGTCAATCTTCTCACGGTCAGCGGGCGTCATATGAATCCGTGCACGCTTTTTAGTGTTGCTCCAGTAACGGCGCAGAAGGAAAATCAGGCTGCCCGCAATCACCAGACCGACAATGGGGGAGAGAATGAGCGACAGGAAGATATTCAGCACTTTCGGAATGTTAAGCGCATCCACCACCGATGTCCCGCTCATTAACGCATTGGTCAGGCCAATACCGATAATCGCGCCGATCAGGGTGTGAGAACTGGAGGCCGGAAGCCCTAAATACCACGTTCCCAGGTTCCAGATAATCGCGGCCAGCAGCATGGAGAAGACCATAGCAAGACCGTGAGCGGAGCCAACATTGAGCAGCAGATCGGTCGGGAGCATATGCACGATGGCGTAAGCCACGCTTAATCCGCCGAGCAGCACGCCAAAGAAATTGAATACCCCAGCCATTAACACAGCAAGCTGAGCACGCATAGCGCGTGTATAGATGACCGTCGCAACCGCGTTGGCCGTATCATGGAAGCCGTTAATTGCTTCGTAAAACAATACAAACAGCAGAGCAAGAACCAGTAACAGGCCGGTGCTAAGATCGAGACCAGCAAACAGATGTAGCATAGACGTTACGCCATTTTGGAGGACATGAACGCGGCGCATTATCCGCGACAATATGTGGTCTGGGAAAGGAAAATATAGACCTGAACCGGCTTAAAAGTGTCAATTTTGTAAGCTTAAAGGCGTAAATTCCTTTAAAATTATAAAGTTACATTATGACATAATTGCGGCAATTTTTTGACACTGGCATCAACGCAGGCAGATCACTACAATCTGCCCCTCTTTTATCAGGTGGACAATGGCAGTGGAACAGTTTGACGTTATCGTGATTGGAGCAGGGGCCGCGGGGCTTTTTTGTGCCGCGCAGGCTGGACAGCGCGGTCGCCGCGTATTACTGCTGGATAACGGCAAAAAGCCGGGCCGCAAGATTTTAATGTCAGGCGGTGGGCGCTGCAATTTCACCAATCTCTATACCGAACCGGCCGCCTACCTGTCGAATAATCCCCATTTCTGTAAGTCAGCGCTGGCGCGTTATACCCAATGGGATTTTATCGATCTGGTGAATCGTCACGGCATTGCCTGGCACGAGAAAACGCTGGGGCAACTGTTTTGCGATGAGTCTGCGCAGCAGATGGTCGATCTCCTGCTCGCCGAGTGTGAAAAGGGGCGTGTGACCCTGCGTTTGCGCAGCGAAATCCTGAGTGTAACCCGCGACGAAGCGGGCTACGTCCTGCAGCTCAACGGCAGCAGCGTACAGGCAGAGAAGCTGGTCATCGCCAGCGGCGGGCTTTCCATGCCGGGCCTGGGCGCGTCACCGTTTGGCTATAAAGTGGCCGAGCAGTTTGGGTTAACGGTGTTGCCAACCCGTGCCGCCCTGGTGCCCTTTACGCTGCATAAACCCCTGCTTGAACAACTGCAGACACTGTCCGGTGTGGCGCTGGACACGACCATCGAAGCGAAAGACGGCACCGTCTTCAAAGAGGCGATGCTGTTTACCCATCGTGGCCTGTCCGGCCCGGCGGTCTTGCAGATTTCCAGCTACTGGCAGCCGGGTGAGTTTATCTCGGTCAATCTCTCGCCTGCCACGCCGCTGGATGCGTTCCTCACGATTCAACGTGACGCGCACCCGAATCTGAGTCTGAAAAACAGTCTGGCGAAAATTCTGCCTAAGCGCCTGGTCGAAATTTTACAGGAAATGCAGGTGGTGCCGGATGTCACGCTGAAGCAGCTGAACAGCAAGCAGCAGTCAGCGCTGGTGCAGACGTTGCACAACTGGCAGGTGCAGCCCAACGGCACGGAGGGTTACCGTACCGCTGAAGTCACGCTGGGCGGTGTGGATACGACTCAGCTGTCCTCTAAAACAATGGAAGCACGTGACGTGCCGGGACTCTATTTTATCGGTGAGGTCGTTGACGTGACCGGCTGGCTGGGAGGCTATAATTTCCAGTGGGCCTGGAGCTCGGCCTGGGCTTGCGCGCAGGCCGTGTAACGTGCTTCGCCATCAGTGACGCGCTCAGGCATAGCGCGAAACCGCATAGTCTGCGTGCGCAATCTCGGGCTGTTTGCCTGAAATCACATCACTTAACAGCTGGCCGGATCCGCAGGCCATCGTCCAGCCCAGCGTGCCATGTCCGGTGTTCAGCCACAGGTTGGTGAAATGTGTATGACCGACAATCGGCGTGCCGTCAGGCGTCATCGGCCGTAATCCGGTCCAGAAGGTCGCCTGCTCAACGCGGCCGCCACGGGGATAAAGATCGTTTACCACCATCTCAAGCGTTTGCCGTCTCGCGGGCAGCAGGGTTTTGCTGTATCCCACGATTTCCGCCATACCACCGACGCGGATGCGATTATCAAAACGCGTGATGGCAATTTTATAGGTTTCATCCAGTACCGTGGAAACCGGGGCACCGGCCTCATCGGCGAGGGGAATCGTCAGGGAATAGCCTTTCAGCGGATACACCGGAATGTACATCAGTGGTCGAAGCAACTGGGTAGAGTAAGCGCCAAATGCCATAACGTACCCGTCCGCCGTCAGCGTCTGATCGCCACAGACAATCCCGCTGATCCTGTCACCTTCGGTCAGTAGCGCATCCACCTGCGTGTTAAAGCGGAACGTGACGCCGGCATCGCGCGCCAGGGCGGCAAGTCGCTGGGTAAACAGCTGGCAATCGCCAGTCTCATCGTTAGGCAACCGTAAACCTCCCGTCAACTTGTGCTTTACGTCAGCCAGTGCAGGTTCGACGGTCGCCAGCTGGTCGGCTTCAAGCAGTTGATACGGCACGCCAGCCTCCTGCAGCACGGCAATATCACGCGCTGCGTTTTCAAACTGCTGTTCTGTGCGAAACAGCTGCAGGGTGCCGCCCTGGCGTCCTTCATATTCAATTCCTGTGCTGGCCCGCAGCGCACTGATGCAGTCACGGCTGTACTCTGCCAGTCTGACCATCCTGGCTTTATTGACGGCATAGCTGTGAGGATTGCAGTTTTTCAGCATCTGCATCATCCAGGCCAGCTGGAAGCGAGATCCATCCGGCCGTACCGAAAGGGGCGCATGGCGCTGCACCATCCACTTCACCGCTTTAAGCGGCACGCCTGGTGCGGCCCAGGGCGCGGCGTAGCCAGGCGAGATCTGACCGGCGTTGGCGGCGCTGGTACCCAATGCCGGGCCCGCTTCGCGTTCGATCACGGTGACCTGATGCCCTGCCTGCTGCAGATACCAGGCGGTGGTGACGCCCACCACGCCGCTGCCAAGCACAATGATTTTCATCGCAATGTCTTCCTGAAAGAGTGATCGTTAAAAGGTGGTCGCGTTGCGCCACCCGCTTGATGTGTTGTGAATCAGGCATGCATAAGGTTATGGGCCAGCCAGCATCTGACCGCCCGCCCGTCATCCTGAACGCGCAAAGGCTGAGGCGTGGCACAGCCACTTGTTGCCTGCGGACAGCGATCGCGAAAGAAACAGCCGGTTGGCAGGTGGCGGTTACCCGGTAGTTCGGTGTTGACGGGAGCCCCCTCCAGCGGCGCGCCAATGCGTGGCACAGAGTCCATCAGCAATTGCGTATAGGGATGCTGAGGTGAATCGAGAACGTGCTGAGCCGCGCCCAGTTCGACAATCTGGCCCAGATACATGACCGCAACGCGATCGCTCATGTGACGGACGACCGAGACGTTGTGAGAGATCAGGATATACGTCAGATTGTACTGCTGTTGCAGTTCCACCAGCAGGTTCAGAATCTGCGCCTGAACAGAAATATCCAGTGCCGAGGTAGGTTCATCCAGCACAATGATGTCGGGTTGGGAGGACAGTGCCCGGGCGATGGCAATGCGTTGACGCTGACCGCCGGAAAACGCATGCGGTGGCCGGTCCAGGTATTCCGGGCGAATCCCCACCTGACGGGCCAGGGATTCAGCCAGGGCGCGTCGCGTTTTTTCTGACGCGCGTGACTGAATCCAGACCGGTTCGGTCATGATACGCCAGACCGGCAGGCGGGGGTCCAGTGACGAGAGCGGATCCTGAAAGACCATTTGCATGCGACGTTCCCGGCCTCCGCCAGCGGCGGTGGCCAGGTCAAGCTGACCCGTTGTCGGACTCAGCATGCCCATCAACAGTTTCGCCAGGGTGCTTTTGCCGCAACCGGATTCACCGACAATGCCCAGCGTTTCGCCCTGTCTGACCTGGATATCCAGGCCATTCAGTGCATGAACCCGTTCCGTCACTTTGCCACGCCAGTTCTTCTTCGCAGGAAAGGCAACGTGTACGTTTTGTAGCGTGAGCAGAGCATCAGACATGGCGCGTCTCCTGTTGTGGATACCAGCAGGCCACCTGCTGGGCAGCGTTGCCCGTTGCCTGTAAACGTGGTGCGCGGGTGCAGCGTTCGCCTGCCGCGAAGCAGCGCTCGCGAAACGCACAGCCCGAGGGCAGGCAGGTCAGGTTGGGGACGGTGCCGGAAATGGACGCTAACGGGGCGCGCGGTTCGCTGGCATCGGGCGAGCAGGCAAGCAGGCCAATGGAATAGGGATGGCTCGGTGAATGCAGGACGGTTTCCGTCATGCCGCTTTCAATGACTGCGCCGGCGTACATGACGTAAATCCGGTCGCACAACTGCGAAACCACCGCCATATCGTGGCTGATAAACAGCACCGCCGTGCCCGTTGCCTCCGCTTTTTGTTTTAACAGGCGCAGTACCTGACGCTGTACGGTGACATCCAGCGCGGTCGTGGGTTCATCGGCAATCAGCAGATCGGGTTCACAGGAAAAGGCCAGGGCGATCATGACGCGCTGACGCATGCCGCCGGAAAGCTCGAAGGGATAGCGCGCCATCACGTTCTTTGCGTCCGCGATTTGCATATCGCCCAACAGCGCAAGCGCCCGTGCGTTGGCCTCACGGGCTGACACGGGACGATGTTGTCGAATGACATCTACCATCTGCTTGCCGATGCGGCGAGTGGGATTCAGGGCGGTCATGGGTTCCTGAAAGATCATGGCAACGCGATTGCCGCGCATTTTACGCATCGCGGCCTCACTGGCGGTCAGGACATTCTGTCCCGCCAGTTCCAGTTTGCCGCTTTTGATCTGATAGCTGTGTTCGGGAATCAGCCGCATCGCCAGCATGGCGGTGACCGATTTCCCCGAACCGGACTCCCCGACTACGCCGACAATTTCACCACGGTTAATGTGCATGGACACATTGTTCAGCACATTCACCTCGCCCTGATAGACCGGGAAACTGAGGCGTAAATCCTCAATCGTCAGGATTCTCTCTTGCATCAGTGACGTCCTCCTGCTTTCGGATCCAGCAGATCCTGAATCCCATCGCCAAACAAATTGAATCCAACGGCGGTGATTAAGATCGCCGCGCCGGGGAAGGTGCAGTACCACCACTGGTCCAGCACGTAGTTGCGCCCGTTCGCTACCATCGCGCCCCATTCAGCGGTCGGTTGCTGCGCGCCTAAGCCAATGAAGCCCAGCGTCGCGGCCATCAGAATGGCGCTGCCGATATCCAGCGAGGCCTGTACCACCAGCGGCGGCAGTGCATTACGCAGGATATGCCAGCTAATCAGATGCCAGCGCGAGGCACCAAAGGTTTTGGCGGCTTCGACAAAGGTATGCTGTCTGACAATCAACGTCTGACCGCGTGCCAGCCGGACGTAAAAAGGAATACGCACAATGGCGATGGCGAGCATGGCGTTAAACAGGCTCGGTCCCAGCGCCGCGGCCAGCGCCATGGTCAGCACCAGCGAAGGGATAGACAGCATGATGTCCATCAGGCGCATAATGAGCGCATCACTGCGACCGCCCAGAACACCGGACAGACAGCCCAGTAATGAACCGCTGATGCCCGCCAGCAGCACCACGGCCAGTCCCGCCGCGACAGACTGCTGGCTGCCGACCAGCACGCGACTAAACAGATCCCGGCCCACTTCATCGGTGCCAAACCAGTGCGCAGCACTGGGCGGCTGAAGACGGTCGGTCAAACTAATGGCATTCGGATCGTGGGGCACCAGCCAGGGCGAGAACACCATCAATCCCAGCATCAGGACAATAATGGCGGCCCCCACCAGGGTCAGTGGACTTTTACGCACCATCCAGAGCCGACGCTTCCAGACGAGAAGCGTGGGTTTCGCCTGACGTACAGCAGGCTGTTCTTGCGTCATCATCATGCGTTACGCTCCCCGACCCATGCGCGGGTCAATCCACAGATAAAGAAGATCCACAAACAGGTTGACCAGCACGTACGCAAAGGACACGACGATGGCAAAACCCATCACGGCGGGAAAATCGAGTGCCTGGATCGAGGACACCACGTACGCGCCCATACCGGGCCAGGCAAACACGGTTTCGGTCAGGACGGCACCGTACAGCAGGTCACCCAAGGCCAGCCCCAGCACGGTCACAGAGGGGATCAGGGCGTTGGGCAGGGCATAGCGCACGACGATAGTAAACTTAGGCAGTCCGCTCGCCAGCGCGGTGCGAATATAGTCTTCGCTTAACTGTTCCAGCATGGCCGAGCGAATCTGACGCGCCACGATGCCCAGATGGACAAAGGCCAGCGTGGTGGCAGGCAAAATCAGATGCTGCAGGGCGTTCATAAAGACCTCAGTATTGCCCTCCAGCAAGGCATCAACCAGGTAGAAACCGGTGATGCGTGTGGGTGGATCAAGCCAGTCATCCAGGCGTCCGCCGCCGGGCAGCAGGTTTAACTTGCCATAAAACAGGACGATGGCACCCAGTCCCAGCCAGAACGCCGGGGTCGAAATACCGGTCAGCGCCAGCAGACGCACCAGATGATCAAGCCAGCGGTTGCGATAAACGGCAGAAAGCACGCCCAGCGGCACGCCGACCAGCAGCGCGATCAACAGCGCACAAAAGGCCAGCTCCAGCGTGGCGGGAAAGAATGCCCGCAAATCGTCTAACACCGGGCGGCCTGTGCGGATCGAGGTGCCCAGATCGCCATGCAAAAGTTGCTGTACATAACGGATAAATTGTTGCCACAGCGGTAAGTCCAGCCCTAACTGCTGGCGGATGTGTTGGACAATTTCATCACTGGCACGATCGCCGGCCAGCAGCCTGGCCGGATCCCCGGGAATAAGATGCGAAATAATAAACGTAATGACGCAGACGCCAGCGACCACCAACAGCAGTCCCCAGCTACGCTGTCTTAACAGACTCCAGTAACTCATCATGTCTTCCTCAGCAGGGCCAGGCAGGCCCTGCGTGAACGGGCGTGAAGGTTGTTATTCTTTATGCATGGTGGCGAGGTTAAAGATTTGCTCCAGCATCGGATTAAACACGTAGCCTTTAACCGACTTATTCATCGCAACCTGATAATTTTTCTGGAATAAATACACGTAAGCCGCATCGTTAATCACGATCTGCTCGGCCTGCTGGTAATCGCGGGTCCGTTCAGCCTGACTGGTCGTGGAAACCGCTTTCTTCAGCAGCGCATCGACCGCCGGATTGGAATAAAAAGAGCGGTTGCCGGGCAGACCTTTTTTGTCTGATTCAAACCAGTAGTTCATGAACATGTAGGGATCGGCAAAATCCGGGCTCCAGTTGCCAATGGCAATGTCATAGTCCGCTTTACCGATACGCTCGCGCATGGTGGCGTTGGCCAGTTTTTCCAGCTTAACGTTGATGCCCAGCGTCTTCAGATTGGCCTGCATGGAAAGGGCAATCGGCTCCCAGTTTGGATCGTTGTCCGAATAGAGAAAGGACAAGGTCTGCGGTTTGCTGGGCAGTTTAGCCAGTTCAGCCCTGGCTTTATCCATGTTAAAGCTGTACTGCATGGCCTGAGGATCATAGCCCCACATGCCTTCCGGAATCGGACCGCGCATCTGTTTACCGTTGCCGCCCAGAATGCCCTGTACCATGCCCTGGTAGTCGGTCGCCCAGGAGATCGCTCTGCGTAAATCAGGCTGATTTAGCGGTGCTTTGCTGTTGTTCAGATAGAGGTAGGTCACACGCAGGGCGGGATAATCCATGACGGTGACGTCACCTTGCTTCTTCAGCGCGGCGAACTGGTCTACCGGTAACGCATCGGCAATATCGACATCGCCTTTTGCCAGCTGCAAAAGACGGGCAGAGCTTTCGCTGATAATTTTCACGGAAACGCGCTTAAAGGCCGGTTTAGGCCCCGTAAAGTGCGGGTTAGGCACCAGCACCAGCTGCTGACCTTTCTGCCAGCGTTGCAGCATATAGGCACCGGATCCTGCGGTATGCTCGGCCAGATAGCCGCGCGCATCATCGGCGGTGTTCGCTTTCAGCACGGCAGGGTTAATAATGGACGCGCCGTCATTCGCGAGCGTATAAAGAAACGGTGCGAACGGGGTGTTCAGCGTGAAACGCACGGTATGCGGATCGACTACCTCGACTTTCATGTCGGCTGGAAAGGCTTCCGACGGGCCTTGTTTGATACGCATCAGACGCTCAAAAGAGAGCTTAACCGCCTCAGCATTCACGGGTGAGCCATCGGCAAACGCGGCATCCGGACGTAGCGTAAACGTCCAGACCTTGCCATCGTCACTACTCTGCCAGCTTTGAGCCAGATCGCCCTCGATCTCTGTGGTGCCTTTACCGTCTTCTGTTTTGTATTTGATCAGGCGCTGGTAGGCAGGATACGTAACGGTCCAGTCATTGTTATCAATCGTCACCGCCGGATCCAGCGTCTGCGGATCGGCCGCTTTTCCGATCACCAGCATGTCTTTCGGTACCGCAGCCAGCACGGATGTCGTCGTGGCCGCGAGGGTAATAGCAAGTAACAAAGGGCGAAAATAACGGGGTGCTGTGTGCGTCATTGTCATGGTAAAACTCCGTCAGTCTGGGCTGGGGATATGCAGGTGAAAACATCGTTAATCAGCGGATAACGGGCCGCTTCCGGTAACTCGAAATGCCACCATTCGGTCGCAATGCCAGTAAAGCCACCGCCAAACATCACGGCATTAAGCAGTAGCCTGTTGCGCTGAGCAGCCAGCGGCACGTCGGGATGATAGGGGTGCGACAGCGCCTGCATTTCATCAAACCCGGTTCCCATATCCAGAATGTGCCCGTCAGCATCGATTAGCGTGACATCAATCGCGGTGCCACGGCTGTGATTCGAGCCTTGCGATAAAGGCACGACGTAATTCTGATCAGGACAGGCGTGCCACAGCAGCTCCTGCGCTTTTTGTGGGCGATAGGCGTCCAGCACCAGCAGCGTAAAACCCGCCACGCTGGCAATAGCAATACTTTTCTCCAGCGCGACGGCGGCATCGGGATGCAGCAGGCAGCGGGCTACGCTGTAGATGGGCTGGCCCGTGATGTTATCGGCGGTGGCATATTTCAGATCGATAGTCAGCGCCGGAAAGGCCACTGCGATATCGACCAGCTCTGTTTCCTGCATCATTCTGTAATCCCTGTTTTATCAATGTTCAAACTGACCAAATTCCTGCTGCAACAGTCGGTTTTGTGCCAGGCGCTGAGAAAGCGCGGGGCCAAGGCGTTCGACAACTGCAGACAGCAGAAGGTTGAAAAGGCAACTGATGGGGGCCAGCGAATCCCAAAAATTGGCGGTGTCCGTTTTTACCTGGAGTAAATCCACCGGATAATCCCGGGCCCACGGACACCAGATATCGGTAACCAGCGCCATCGACACGCCACGTGCGGTGGCGACCCGACAAAACTGTCTTGCTACGGTGGAATAGGCTCGCGTATCCGTAAGAATGACGTAAGGCTTTGACGACTCGGAGTTCAGCGACTCCAGCCAACTGCCCGAGCTGCCATCGGCATAGGTCACGCGCGGTCGCAGATATTCCAGATGACTGAAGAAGGTATTCGCGATGCCCCGGGTGGACTGAATCCCCAACACGATGACGGTTTCGGCCTCGGCTATTTGCTGGCTGATATGGCGAAAGGTCTCCGTCTGCGCCAGCTGGTAGACATAGCGGATAGCCTCTAACTCCATTTGTAGTGACTGGCTGGCCGGATCCGGCAGCGTGCGTTGCTGCTCCCATGAATCAAGGCGGTCAATCACGCCCCATTGCTTGTACGGCGTATTGGGCACATCGCGCAGCAGGTTTTTCACATCATCAAGATTTTTAAATCCCAGCTTGCGCAAATAACGCCCGACAGTAATTCCGCTGGTGCCGGTCGCCTGGGCAATGCTGTCCGCCGTTTCAAAGGGGATTTGTTCGGAATGGCTGAGCAGCCACGAACTTATCCGTTTTTCGCTGGGCGTTTGCTGGCTAATGGCAGCCTCGATTTTTTTCAGCAGTTCGGTGTGAGCGCTCATGTCGTCCTCAATGTTACCTGGCTGTCATTGCTCGCAATGTTGTTATTTAAGTAACAAGCACAATGCATGCCAGTTTGCCCTGGCCTGTTAAAAAACAGCCACGTCAGGTGATTATGTGCAACGGAATGGTGGAGTTGATAGCCTGCCGATAAATTAAGCGCAATCGAGGTGCAACGTAATTGAAACTTGCATCACACTAGTGCAACAAAATAACCCGGTAATGTGATCCAGACTGAAGAAACGATGTTCCTCTTTCCGCGTACGAGCGAGTGGCCGATCCTTTACGTCGGGGCCGGCAACAAGGTGCGTACGATGCACGGCGCTGTCGACCGCCGCGATGAGCTGCCATCAGGCGACAAAAGCGGTTTGTGCCCTGTCGTTTTATGGCGTGCATCGGGCAGACCGGATAGCGTTAAGAAGGGCATCATCGTCAGGGATGAATGAATTCGTTTCGCCATCTTTTATAAAGGGGGAGAGCAGAACGCGAAAAAATCAGCAACATTTACCGCTTCGTTAATTAAGCTTTTAAGAATGTTTACCGGCAATAAAATGGCAGCAAAGCCAATTCGGTCACATACTTGTGTTTTTTAACTCAGTAAGTGACCTGTCATGATCAGCTTTGTTCGTTCCTTGTTCGCCAGCCCGGATAAATTCCTCCAGATAATGAGCCGCCAGGACATAAACGACTCCATTGCCGATGGTGAGCGCATTATTATCGATGAAAACGGTAACGCCGCGGTCAATATCCTCAGTGAGGAAGTAAAGGAGGATTTCAACCGGCACGTCAATAGCTTAAAAGGAGTCTGAGGTGGGTACCGCGATTTTTATGGTATTGATGGTAAGTGGTTACTGGTACACCAGTCGGGATCTTTCCAGCCGTTTCAAAATGCGCCGTACCTCTGGCTGGGATGTCTATTTTCTGGTGGCGTTATACGGTTGTATATTCGTGCTTCAGGGGGTTTTTGCCACCGCATTTATTTGGTTTGTCTTATTTATTATTTCCTCCGTTTCCAACGCGCTTTATATTTTCCCCGGCGATCATCTTCAGCTGCAAATGAAGTTTATGAACTGGAGCTTTTTAGGTATTCAGGCACCGGTAGTCATTATGCTGACCTTCGCCATTCTGTTTTGCCTTTATCGCTCGAACTGGGCGGGCAGCGCACGGCTGAATGTCTCTGGCCGAAAAGACCTCTATCAAAAACTCTCCCGTTCTAACGGCGTCGAGCAGATGCTTTTCCAGTGCATGGAGGAGGGGGAGCTGGCCTGGATCACGCTAAAATCGCGACGCATCTACATAGGCATGGTGCATGCGGCAACTTTTGAATATGAAAGCACCGCCAATATCGTGCTCATTCCGATGCTGAGCGGTTATCGCGACAGCCATACATTAAAGCTGGCGGTCGAACATAATTACAGTAGCTGGTACGCCGAGCACGGCATCACGCTGGATTCAGAACCCAAAAATGCCATGGCGTTTCGCAAAGTGATCATGCTGGACCAGATCGAGAGTTTCTCATTGTTCGATCCCGCCAGCGCGACAGCCCTGGCAATGGGGGAAGATCATCCGCAGAGTGTGGAAAAGAGCCGGGATGGCAACAAATCTTCGCCGCCTGATCAGCAGATTGAGTAACCCAGGCAGGGCGTATCAGGACACACAGCAGGGTCGGAGCGGCGGTATCCGCACAAAACAGCCTGTATAATGCAGTGCGTGCGCTAACCCGCCTCTACTCTGCTTACTGACTTCATCAACGAGGACAATCCTATGGCTCATCAGGGGAAAATCTTAGTTATCGGCGCGTCACGCGGCATCGGACTCGCCGTGGTTAACGCGTTTGTAGCCCATCACTGGCAGGTGACGGCCACTTACCGCAGTGCTATTCCGCCACAAGGCGAGCACCCTGAGGTTGACTGGCATCAAGTGGATATAACGGATACCGACGCGGTTAAACACGTTGCGGTCCAGCTGAGTGGAGAGCCTTTTGACGCCATTTTGATTAATGCAGGCGTTTACGGGCCAGCGCATCAAAAGTTGGCCGAGACGGATGACAGCGAACTGATGCAGCTGTTCCTGACCAATGCCGTCGCGCCGGTACGTTGCGCTGAGATTTTTCTGCCGTTGCTGAATCAGCAAAAGGGCGTGATTGCGTTAACGTCTTCGCAGCTTGCCAGCCTGAATGAGAACCGCAGCGCGGACGCTCCTCTGTATTCGGCCAGTAAAGCGGCGCTCAATATGTTGACCCGTTTCCTTGCCAGAGGGGTAGAAGCGCAGAATGGCACGCTGTTAACGCTGCATCCCGGCTGGGTGAAAACGGATATGGGCGGCGATAAGGCTCCCCTTACGGCTGAAAAAAGCGCGGAAGGGATCTTCACGCAGTTGACGATGTTTCAGGGGCGCGGTGGTCACCACTATGTGGACTACGCGGGAAAAACGCTGCAATGGTAATGGCGTAAAGGAATTCGCTCTCAGGCCTTCACGACAGGCAGGGGCGATCCGATACACTGAAGTTTTGCAACAGACCTGTCCCGGCATTACACTGCCTTTTTTATTTCATTGATTGAAGGTGCTTATGTCTCAGCCCTATCAGCGTCAACCGCTACCGTTGCCCGGTGGACACAAAAAAGTGCTTCTGCACTCCTGCTGTGCGCCCTGTTCAGGGGAAGTCATGGAAGCCATGCTGGCCTCCGGCATTGAATACACGATCTATTTTTATAACCCGAATATTCATCCGCTTAAAGAGTACGAACTGCGCAAAGAGGAGAATATCCGCTTTGCTGAAAAGTTTAATGTGCCTTTTGTCGATGCAGATTACGATCGTGACGACTGGTTTAAACGGGCCAAAGGCATGGAATGGGAGCCTGAGCGTGGTGAGCGATGCACCATGTGCTTCGATATGCGTTTTGAGCGTACGGCGCTCTATGCGCATGAAAATGGTTTTCCTGTTATCACCAGTTGTCTGGGGATTTCCCGTTGGAAGAACATGCAGCAGATTAATGACTGCGGTGTCCGTGCGGCGGCAAAATATCCCGATTTGACCTACTGGGAATTTAACTGGCGCAAAGGCGGCGGCTCGGCGCGTATGATCGAAATCAGTAAGCGCGAAAGCTTTTATCAGCAAGAGTACTGCGGATGTATTTACTCATTACGCGATACCAATCGTCATCGTGTTGCCAACGGGCGAGAGCGAATTCAGATTGGCGTGCAATATTATAAGCCGGACGAGTAACGCCTGTATTTAAAAAAAGCGGACTAAATCGTCGCTGCTCCGGGTGTCATTTATTCCGCTGTAAACCGGCTTTTTTGTCTTTTTCGGCGTCCGTATGCAGAGACTACAGGGATGCGCACCGGTGGACGTGGCGCTGTCCGTTCCCCCTTTCATTTGTCTTTTGCGGCAAACGCTGGGCGTACAGCCCATCATCTGTTTAAACGAGCGCGTAAAAGATTGTTGGCTTTCAAAATGGTATTTAACGGCCAGGTTGATAATAGGTGTACGGCTGTTTTTGAGATCGTTAATACAGGATATTAATTTCTTCTTGCGAATATAGCGTGCAAGCGTTTCATCGTTATAGCGGGAAAATAACTTCTGCAGATACCATTTTGAATAGCCCGCCTTTTCAGCAATATCATCAATGCTTAATCGCTGATCGAGATTTTCATTAATCCATTCAGTAACAGAAATAATTACGCTCTCATTGTATTTGTTCTCATTCATAACACCCCCTTAAATAATGAGGATGATTTTAAATTAACATATGTTTCTCAAAATAGGCGTTACGTAAAGATTCTCAAGGAAGTGCATGGTTATTTCCAGGAGTGTGAAATAACATGATGAGCAATTATATTTATGCGTGATATGTATATTATTTGTTGCAAAGGTGGGAGGGGTGACTTTGTGGTACTATTACATCACGTTACCATGCCGCAAGTAAAATGTCACCCTGAGCAAAGTTAAAGCAGGCCTCTCTGCGACACGTTGTCGCATCGCAGAGAACGACTGCCTACAGCAGATTTTGCTCCGCCAGGTCGAGCGCAAAATAACTGAAGATCAGATCGGCACCCGCACGTTTAATGGCCCCCAGGCTCTCAAGCACCACGTTACGTTCATCAATCGCGCCGGCCTGCGCGGCAAATTTAATCATCGCATATTCACCGCTGACCTGATAAGCCGCCAGGGGAAGCTCAGTGCGTTCACGAATGTCGCGCAGGATGTCCAGATAGGCGCCAGCCGGTTTCACCATCAGCGAATCGGCACCTTCGGCGGCATCAATCAGTGATTCGCGAATGGCCTCGCGGCGATTCATGGGGTTCATCTGATACGTTTTGCGATCGCCTTTCAGCGCGGTTCCGGCGGCTTCACGGAACGGGCCGTAGAAGGATGACGCAAATTTGGTGGAATAAGACATAATCGCCGTTTGCGTAAAGCCCGCAGCATCCAGTGCCTGGCGGATAGCCTGCACCTGACCATCCATCGCGGCCGAGGGCGCGATAAAGTCAGCGCCTGCCGCTGCCGCGACAACGGCCTGCTTACCCAGGTTAATAAGGGTTGCGTCGTTATCCACGCCGTGATCGTACAGCACGCCGCAGTGGCCGTGGCTAGTGTATTCACAGAAGCAGGTATCCGACATCACAATCATTTCAGGCACGGTATCTTTGCAAATGCGCGACATCCGTGCGACCAGGCCGTTTTCATTCCAGGCATCGCTGCCGGTCGCGTCGGTATGATGAGAAATCCCGAAGGTCATCACGGAGCGGATGCCTGCCCTGGCGATACGTTCAATCTCGTGGGCCAGACGTTTTTCCGGGATACGCCTTACGCCTGGCATAGCCTGAATGTCTTTATAGTCATCAACGCCTTCCTCAACAAAAATGGGTAAAGCCAGGTCGTTGATACTGAGGGTGGACTCCTGAAACATTGCACGCATGGATGCGCTGGCGCGCAATCTTCTGGGACGTTGGGTAAGGGAAAAATCAGACATAGTTACTCACGTAGCTAATTCAAATAAGACGGACAGTCTACTCCGATTAAGAGCAGGCGATGAAGGTTTGTGTGCGGTGCGCTGAGAGAATAAAACGTCTCCCGCCACAAGGCGGGAGACGGGGGAGCTTACTCGTTAATGTCCGGGTGCTGCTGCACCAGATTTTTACGTTTCGCTTCGAGACGGGCAATTTCTGCGTCGATATCTTCGATTTTCTGTTCGATGTTATCGTGGTGTTCCTGAAGGATTTCGCGCGCCTCTTCTAAATCTGATGCGGCAGGCGTCGCCCCTTTCAGCGGCTTATTCGCGGTCTCTTTCATGTAAAGACCGGTAATCAGACCGACCACCGCCACGACCATCAGATAGTACGCGGGCATGTAGAGGTTGTTGGTCGCTTCGACCAGCCAGGCCGCGGCCGTTGGCGTCAGACCGGCAATCAATACCGAAATATTGAAGGCGCTGGCTAAGGCGCTATAACGAATATGCGTAGGGAACATTGCAGGCAGAGACGATGCCATCACACCCGTAAAGGCATTCAGGATTACCGCCAGTAGTAGCAGTCCGGCAAAAATCATTCCCAGCACGCCGCTGTTGATCATCATAAAGGCGGGAATAGCAAAAACCATCAACGCAATACTGCCCAGAATCACAAACGGACGGCGGCCAAAACGGTCGCTCAGCATGCCCATTACCGGCTGCACAAACAGCATCCCCATCATGATGGCGATGATGATCAGCACGCCATGATCTTCTGAGTAATGCAGGTTGTGTGACAGATAACTTGGCATGTAGGTGAGCAGCATGTAGTAGGTCACGTTGGTCGCAATGACCAGGCCGATACAGGCTAACAGGCTGCGCCAGTGTTTGGTGGCGATCTCTTTGAAAGAGACTTTTGGACCATCACGCAGGCCTTCGCGATCCCCCTGTTCCAGCTTATCAACGTGCTGCTGGAATGCTGGCGTTTCTTCCAGCGCATGACGCAGATATAAACCAATAATGCCCAACGGCAAGGCCAGGAAGAAAGGAAGACGCCAGCCCCACTCAAGGAAGTTCTCTTCGCCAATAATGGTCGAGATCAGGACGACAACGCCCGCACCCAGTACAAAACCGGCAATAGAACCGAAGTCGAGCCAGCTTCCCATAAAGCCACGTTTGCGGTCCGGTGAATACTCCGCCACGAAAATCGATGCGCCGGTATATTCCCCGCCGACGGAAAAGCCCTGCGCCATTTTGGCCAACAGCAGCAAAATCGGTGCCCAGATGCCGATGGAGGCGTAAGAGGGAATCAGACCAATACAGAACGTACTGACCGACATAATGACAATGGTAATGGACAGTATTTTCTGACGGCCATATTTATCACCCAGCATGCCGAAGAACAGGCCACCCAGAGGACGAATCAGAAAAGGAACAGAGAACGTTGCCAGGGCGGCAATCATTTGAATGCCCGGTGAGGCATCCGGAAAAAAGACTTTACCTAAGGCATAAGCCACAAAGCCATAAACACCAAAATCAAACCACTCCATGGCGTTACCCAACGACGCGGCGGTAATGGCTTTTCGTAAACGGGCATCATCAATGATGGTCACATCATCGATCCCAATCGGTTTTACACGCTTCCTACGCAATTTCATAGAATTACCCTGTAATGGAACATGAAAGTCCTCAACGGCGCGAACCGACCACAGCGTTCAGACCGCTGCGTTGAGGAAATTTAAGCATAGCCGTAAAACAGCATTATCTGTCGACGTATAAATACAACGAAAACTGCCGTGATTCATTTCATCGACCGCAGAGTATAACGTTTTTGTGTGATATTTGTCATGTTTGGCCTGAAAGTGACCAACTCTGCCTTGTGTTTACACCAGTCTTACTGGCTAAAAAAAGAAGCAGGCGAACGCGTTTGCCTGGTAACTATACGTGCCGATGGCAAGTGAAAACGCGCTCTGACGCATTACAGGTTAAAATTACTTATGTTTTTTCGTGTTGACCGTTGAGGCTTGCCTAATCAATTCCCTTCAGTAATACTCATCCCCCTTGATTTGGATAGAAATTGTCAAGGAGGATATCGCCATGAGCCAAAATCCCTGGGTGGCGCTCATCGATAGTGTGGAAAAAAAATTAATCTATCCTGCCACCATGTTGTCCGCTGACCGGCAGCGCGGCGAGAGGACACAGATGGACTCTGCGCCGGGTTGGTTTCGCTGTCGGGGGAAACGCTGGATAAACCGACTGACGAAGCTGAGCGAAACGCTTATCACGTCGACGACAACGGGAAAGCAGTGCTCGGCATATGAAGAATGCCAGCAGTTACTCCAGCAGTCGGTGCCAACGCTACAGCGGCTAAGTCAGCGAACCCGTCGGCCCTGTGAAGGCCTGTCTGTCTGCCAGCAGGAAGAAACGGTAGCCGTCGCATTGCGCGCGGCACGTAAACGGCGCTAAATCCCTACAAAATCATCTCGTGCTGTTGTCATCCGATGGTGACCTGATGTGCTCTAGAGCGCTTCAGGAGGCACTGGCAAATGACCATATTTTTCCATCCATGCAATGAAGGCGCTGTTTTCCATAGGGCGGGCATAAAAATAGCCTTGCACGAAGGTCACGCCGTGCTGTTGCAGGTAGTGGAATTGCAGTGCAGTTTCAACACCTTCACCTAATACCTGTAGCTTAAGCTTGTGGCTCAGGCTGATAATGGCGTCCAGCACAGGCGTTTCGCCATCCAGTGATTCAATGGCATTAATAAAGCCCCGATCGATTTTGAGATAGTCCAGCGCGAAAGTTTGCAGATAACTGAGCGAGCAATGGCCGGTTCCGAAGTCATCAATCGCGACTTTCATCCCCGCCGCACGCAATCTTTCCAGTTTGTCCGCCACCACGTTACCTTCCTTAATCAGGCTTCGTTCGGTCAGCTCCAGAGTGAGGTTAAATTCCGTTACTGCCATCTTTTCCGCGAAGCTCAGCATCTCATCGACGAAGTCTGGATGCTGAAGATGGTCGGCGGCCACGTTAATTGCCAGATGAAAACCGGGATTCGTTTTCCACTGCCGTGCGTCTTCAACGATTAAATCCATTAAATGGCGGGTAACGGGAATGATCATTCCCTCGGCTTCCGCCGCGCTGATGAAGGTATCGGGACGCACGCTGTCACCATTGGGCAGCGTCCAGCGCAAAAGGGCTTCTGCGCCGGTGCAGCGTTTAAGCGCATAGCTGTAGGTGGGCTGATAGTGCACGCTGAACTGCCCGGAACGAATGGCGCGACGAATGTCATCTGCCCATGAAAATCGCCGGCGTAGCCACGATGCCGTGAGAATCATCAACAAAACGGAAAACACGGAAGCAAAAGGCATAATCAGGAGCAACAACTGTTTCAGTGCTTTTATGCGTTCTGTGCCCGGTGCCAGTAGCGTTACGCTGATGGGATAGCGCGATGACGTGGCGCGATAAAGTTGAGGAGAAGGCCCGGTATCCCCGGTAAAATCATGTTCACCTGACACAATTGACGCACCATCACTGAAGCGCATCGTGATCTGATAATCGTGCGTGCTCCCTAACGCACTCATAAAATCGATGAGATATTGCCCTTCCACCATTACCCAGACGGCTCTGCCTGCGGTAAGGTTACGCACAAAGATGACGGCGGGCCGGTCGGGTACGCTGTAGGAGCCGCGCAGAGACAAACTCCACCCGTCTTTGCGCGCCACCGGCGGCGTTACGCCAATCATCGCCTTCAGGGTTGAGGGTTTATTACCGTAAGCCGAAGAGCAGGTGATCACGTCGTTTTCCAGCGTGCCCAGGCCACGAAAGTAGGGATAAAGCGTGCCGTTAAGCCGCAATGCATGCTCAATTTGCTCGCAGGGCTGCTCCTCGTACTGCCGAAGCCAGGCAATCATGCTCCAGGCGTTGTCGCTGATTTTTTCTGCCTGAGACAGTAAAGTCGCTGCCGTGTTGATCTGTTGCTCGCGCACAGTTTGACGCGCATCAATAGCACAAAAAAACAGTCCCAGAAGGAGTGGCAGGACGCCAGCAAAGACGATAAGTAGCCTGGTATGGGCCGGTTTTTCTTTAATCAGCGGCACCGTATAACCTCTGAATTGTAATCATGTTTTTGAGCGGTGCTAAGGGTTTATTCAGCATAGCACGCCAGTTCACACCACGGGTGAACGGTCGGATATCTTTTGCCTCCGATAATCGTCATTATCGGCCTCGTCCATAATTTATTGACAGAAAATTCATGCCCGGATTGGGTGAAAGACGGCATATGACAGAGTGTACTGATGAAAGTGAATACTCACATTTTCTGCTAAGTGTTCCTGTGGCCGGCAGGCAAGCCGTGCGCGCGGGGCAAAAGAATGTCCCCGCGCGGTGGAGAAAGCAAAAGGGCATTGACGCCGCAGGCACGGACCACATGCGCCGGGTCAACCGAACACGATGGCTTCTGGTCTGGCACGTCCCTCCAGCGGCACCGTGGTGGGCTAATCCTGGAAGTAGATTTGCTTCAGCGCGACTTCTACGCCACGCAGCTCGGCCAGCCCCTTGAGCCTGCCTATTGCTGAATAGCCCGGATTGGTGCGCTTGTGCAAATCGTCCAGCATCTGATGACCGTGATCGGGACGCATAGGAATAGCGCGTAGATTGCCTGCACGGCGACGGCGCTGCTCCTCAGCCAGAATCACTTTGATGACGCCGACCATATCAACGTCTCCCGCCAGATGAGCGGCTTCGTGGAAGCTGTTGGGGTTTGCTTCGCGTTTTGTGGCGCGTAAATGCACGAAATTAATACGATCGGCAAAGGTTTCGGCCATCGTAACCAGTGGGTTATCCTCGCGAACGCCGTACGATCCTGTACAGAAGCAGAATCCGTTATGCAGGCTGTCGACAGTCTCTTTCAGCCACTGCATATCCTCCTGGGTGGAGACAATGCGCGGCAGGCCAAGAATAGGACGCGGCGGATCGTCAGGATGTACCGCCAGTTTGATGCCCACCTCTTCTGCCACTGGCACAATAGCCCGCAGGAAGGTGGCCATATGCTCGCGCAGTCTGGCTTTATCAATGCCATCATATTGGGCCAGCTGGGCCTGGAACTGTTCAAGCGTGTAGCCTTCTTCCGCACCGGGTAAACCCGCAATGATGTTGCGCACCAGCGTGGCTTTCTCTTCTTCGTTCATCGCGGCAAAACAGGCAGCAGCGGCCTGCTGCTCGGCGGGGCTGTATTCTTTTTCCGCACCGGGACGTTTTAACAGGTACAGTTCAAACGCAGCAAACGCATCGGCGTCAAACCGCAACGCTTTCGCCCCATCCGGCAAGGTCCAGGCCAGATCGGTACGCGTCCAGTCAAGCACCGGCATAAAGTTGTAGCACACGGTATCGATCCCGCAGGCGGCCAGATTACGAATCGACTGCTGATAGTTGGCGATATAGCGCGAATAATCGCCCCGTTGCGTTTTAATGGATTCGTGAACGGGAATGCTTTCAACAACAGACCAGGTGAGTCCTTTTTCCGCCAGTAGCGCCTGACGCGCTTTGATTTCGGCTACGGGCCACACGTCGCCGTTTGGGATGTGATGAAGTGCCGTAACAATACCGGTTGCACCTGCCTGGCGAGCATCGTCCAGTGAAACAGGATCGTTGGGGCCGTACCAGCGCCATGTATGTTCCATTATTACTCCTTGATGAACAGGTGGCCCAGTGGTCAGGCCGCTGGACCAAGAGTAAATTAGCGCGTAAATTAAGGCCGTGATCCGGATCGCAGCATAGTAAATACGTCCGGCTGGATTCTGCAAAGACGGCCATAACAGGAGAAGGTGATGGTGCTACCGGTACTGAAAACTGAACGACTTTATCGACAGATCGCCAATGCCATTATCGCGGGCATTCAGCGTGGGGATTTCGTACCCGGCGGTGCGTTGCCACCGGAGCGAGAGCTGGCAAAGCAGTTGGGCGTCAGTCGCTCGTCCGTGCGTGAAGCGCTGATTGCGCTTGAAATGACGGGCTACGTCACTATCCAGACCGGAACGGGCGTATTTGTCGCCCAAACCCTGCCTCAGCCCTCAGCGGTCAAAGACACCGAACATTTCAGCCTGCAGGATCTTTTACAGGCGCGCGAAGCCTATGAAAGTCTGCTGGCAGGAATGGCGGCGCGTAACGGCAGTGAGGCGCAGCGTGAGCGGCTCATGGCGATGAGCATCAGCCTCCAGCAATTTAATGAAAACGATGCGGCGTTTATAGAACAAGATAAAGCCTTTCATCTTTTGATTAGCGAGATGAGCGGTAACGATCTGCTGCGGGAGATGATGGAAAACCTGTGGAACAAACGCGACAGCGCGCATTTTCGTCGGCTGGAACGCCATTACGCCGACAATACCTTTGCTGACGAAATGAACGCCGACCATCAGTGTATTGCAGAGGCCATTGTCGGGGGAGATGAGCAGGCTGCACAGGCTGCGATGAGAGCGCATCTGCAGCATGTGCAGCAGCGTTTACTTGGTTAGCAGCCGGGCAGGTTTAGGACGTCCGGTGCCCAGCATGATTGCCAGTCGGCTTCCGCCTGGCGTGGTTTCCATCAAAATTTTTGTAATGCTGGTCAGCGGTACGGAGAGCAGCATACCGACCGGACCCAACAGCCAGCCCCAGAAGATCAAGGACAGAAAGACCACCAGTGTCGACAATCCCAGTCCGCGCCCCATGATGCGCGGCTCTAACATATTGCCAAACACCATATGAATGGCGGTAAACAGCGCCGCCACCATCGCCGCGTCAAACACACTGTTCAGCAACAGTGCCTGCAGGAAAGGGGGAATACCGGCGATAATCGGCCCGATATTGGGAATAAAATTCAGGATAAAGGCTACCACGCCCCACAGTAACGCAAATTTCACATCCAGCAGGTACAGCGTCAGCCAGACCGAGATACCGGTAATCAGGCTGATCAGCGTTTTTAACGCCAGGTAATGCGTCACGCCTTTAAGCGCTTTGTGTAAACCCGCAATACGAATTTTGGGGTTCACAAACGAGTTGCGCATTTTGTAAGGCAGGTGGTGCACTTCAAACAGCATAAAGACGACGGTAAGGATCAACAGGACAGTATTGGTCATTGCGCCTGAAAAACCACTCAGCGCCACGCTGGCCAGATTCATCAATGTGTTGGGATCGAAGCGCTGAACCAGCGCATCGGTAGAGACATTCAGATGAATGCTGGCCGCCAGATGCTGAACGACCAGCATTTTCTTTTCCATGATGGTGCGCAGTTGAGGATAGAGATCGTAAAACTCACTCATGGAGCTGGCCAGTACAGCCCCCAGCAGCAAAATCACAACAAAAATGACCGTGATCACCAGCGTAATCGCCATCCCGCGCCGCAGTCCGCGCCGCATCAGTATCGTGACTAAGGGATTCAACACAATGGCAAAAAACGCCGCCAGGAGTAACGGCACCAGAATATCGGAAGCGGCTCTTATCCCGGCAAGGATAATCACTAACATCGCCAGTTTGATTAAGATATTTTGTCCAATTCTTTCCTGCTGCAACCCGTTCATTCGTTCTCTCTACGCATAAATAACTGATTGAAGTGTAGTTGAAGGAAAAATCAGAAGCGGATTCGTTGAGGAAAAGGGTAAGCGAGGCGAGACGGTGACGGGAAACAGGACGCGAAAGGGTGTTAAGCGTCCTGATGGCGCGGCGGACAATGGCGACTGTCACGGCGATATGCTGTCAACAGCGATGCCGCCGCAATGAAACGACGCAGGCGGCCGCCTGCCGCCGCCTTACACTGAGGGCGCAGATTCCTCTTTCGTGGCGTCCTGTGGCACCGTCTCCTGCCCGCCGGGAATCAGAATATTCAGCACGATGGCAACAATCCCGCCGCTGGTGGCGGCTGAACCAAACAGGTTTGCAAACAGGGGCGGCAGATGGGAAAGGGCAGCAGGCACGGACTCAATCCCTAAGCCGAAGCTGAAGGCCAGGCCGACAATCAGCATCTCTCTGCGCGTCAGCGCGGTCTGGCTGAGAATACGAATGCCGGCCGTTACCACGCAGCCAAACATCACCATGGTCGCGCCACCCAGGACGGGCGTGGGAATCTGACGCAACGCTTCGCTAAACGGCGGAAACAGAGCCAGTAAAATCAGCATCACACCGATATAGCGGCCAACAAAACGGCTTGCCACACCGGTCATCTGTATGACGCCGTTGTTTTGCGCAAAGGTGGTATTTGGAAAGGCACTCAGCATGGCGGCAATCATACAACTCAGTCCGTCAGCCAGAATGCCGCCTTTCAGGCGCGCACTGAACGCTTTATCCGTAATCGACTTACCGGAGATCAGGTGGTTTGCGGTAAGATCGCCTACCGCCTCAATGATGCAGACCAGTGAAACCAGCACTACAGGCACAAAAAGGCTGCTGTTGAAGTGAAAGCCAAACGGAAACAGCGCGGGCAGGCGAAACAGGCTGTCCCCCAAACCATGCACCTGAAATTTGCCGCTCAGTGCCGCCGCGATGCAGCCGGTGAGAATGCCGACCACGATGGATGACAGACGCAGCCAGCGGTTCCCCGAACAGCTCAGCAGCACGATCACGCCAAGCGTCAACGCCCCCAGGGCGAGGTTGCTAAGGCTGGCAAAATCCTGTGCATTCTGACCGCCGCACCAGTTAATCACGCTGACCTTAATCAGGCTGATACCGATTAACGCAATCACGCTTCCCGTCACGACCGGCGTAAAGACCCGTTTTAAGGTATCAATAAAGCGGCTGACGATAACCGGAACCAGCGCGGCCACGGCGTTGACGCCAAACAGCATCGCCATAATGTCCTCAGGGCTGCCGCCCTGGGCTTTGACCCACAGGCCACCTGAAATGGCGACGCCGAGAAAAGCAAAGCTGGTGCCCTGCATGCATATCATGCCCGCGCCCACGCCCCACACGCGATTTGACTGCAGAAAGGTGCCGATGCCCGAAGCAAGGAGCGACATACTAATTAAATACGGAAGCCAGGCTTCCAGACCAAGCGCGGTGCCAATCAGCAAAGGCGGCGTGATAATCCCGACCAGACCTGCCAGTACATGCTGCGATGCGCTAAAAAAAGCCTGCACAGGCGGAATTCGCTGATCAAGGCCGTACAGTAAGCCACTGTTTTTTTCGTCAGACACGGTTATCTCATCTCAGTGCGGGGAAGTCACCGGATGTTGCATAAAGCAGGCCAGGTTTATCTGATAAACGTTTCACTGCTATCAATGCCTTTAAAATCATAGCGATAATGTTGTGATGAAGCGCGTCGCTCGCCCGGGAAAGGTGAAACACATGATTCCTGATGGGGCAGTGAAGAAATTATTGGTTCATGAAATGACGATTAACGCCCTTTTTTGCACTGCGTTAGTGCGTAGTGATGTTTTTTCACCAGACAACTCTCCTCATGGCCAGCAGCCATTTTTCTGGCCGACTCCCAGTAAAAAGAAATGTATATTTCATATTTAAAATTGATGAAACATATCCGGGCGGCTTAATGCCATCAGGCCGAAAACCCTTCATCCCGCAAAGGCGTTAAACCGCCCTGAAGCGACAATGTCATGGGTAGCCCGATTACACCGTCAGCGATGACGAGCCAGAATGGCCGCCGCGAAGGCGTCAATCCTTTATGAAAACAGAAATGCGATCTGTGCCGCTAAAAAGTAATTTTCCAAAAATATCTATTTGAAAAATTTATTCCATTGTAATAGTTTTCCAGCATGCTTTTGGCTTTTCCTGCCCAGCCAGCATGCCACTTCTGTGCTCTGCCCGCTGGAACCGTACATACCAAAGAGGCAACATCATGACTATCGTAGGAAACTTTATTGGCGGTCAAACCACATTCAGCGCCAGCAACGAAACCATTCCTGTGTTCGATCCGGCAACCGGCAAGGTTATCCGTGAGCTCACGCAAAGCAGCGCAGATGAAGTGGCTCAGGCGATTGATGTGGCACATGCGGCCTTTCCTGCCTGGTCAAAAACCTCCCCGTTGCGCCGCGCACGCATCATGTTCAATTTTAAAGCTCTGATGGAGCAGCACCGCGATGAACTGGCGGCGCTGATTGTGTCTGAGCATGGCAAAGTCTGGTCAGATGCGCTGGGTGAGCTGACGCGCGGTATCGAAGTCATCGAATTTTCCTGTGGTATTCCGCACCTGCTTAAAGGCGAGTATTCCCCGAATGTAGGCGGTGGCGTAGACAGTTACTCGCTGATGCAGCCGGTGGGCGTCGTGGCAGGAATTACGCCCTTCAACTTTCCGGCAATGGTGCCGTTGTGGATGTTCCCGATTGCGTTGGCCTGCGGTAACACCTTTATTCTCAAGCCGCCTGCGCTGGATCCGTCAGCGTCGGTGCGCATGGCCGAGCTGTTGAAGGCGGCGGGCCTGCCGGATGGCGTGTTTAATGTCGTGCACAGTTCCAATGACAATGCAGAACAGCTTTATAAAGATCCGCGTATTGCCGCCGTCAGCTTCGTTGGCTCATCCGGTGTGGCCGAGCATATTTACAAAACGGCCAGTGCGCACGGTAAGCGCGTTCAGGCTTTTGGCGCGGCAAAAAATCACGCCATCGTTATGCCAGACGCCGATTTGGACGCCACGGTAAACGCGATTATGGGCGGTGCGTTTGGCTCGGCGGGCGAGCGTTGCATGGCGCTGCCGGTTGTCGTTGCAGTGGGCAACGATACCGCCGATAAGCTCATTTCGCGCCTGACACCGCTGATCAACGCATTACGGGTTGGGCCGGGAATCCAGCAAGGCAGCGATGAAAATGAAATGGGGCCTGTGGTTTCTGCGGCACACCAGAAAAAAGTGCTGGGCTATATCGATCTGGGCGAGCAGGAAGGGGCGAAGCTGGTCGTTGATGGCCGCAACCACAAAGTCGCCGGTTTCGAAGAGGGCTACTACGTCGGCGGTACGCTGTTCGATAACGTTACCGCCGAGATGACCATCTGGCGTGAGGAAATTTTTGGTCCGGTGCTGAGCATTATGCGCGCGCCGGATTACGACAGTGCCCTGAAGCTGGTTAACAGCCACGAATTTGGTAACGGCAGCGCCATCTTTACCAGCAATGGCCATACCGCGCGGGAGTTTGTGCAGGATGTTGAGGCCGGAATGGTCGGCGTCAATGTGCCGGTGCCGGTGCCGATGGCCTTCCACAGTTTTGGGGGCTGGAAACGGTCAGTCTTTGGTGCGTTAAACGTGCACGGGCCAGACGGCGTGCGTTTTTACACCCGCATGAAAACCGCCACCGTGCGTTGGCCAGGCGGTCAGCAAACGGTGTCCGAATTCAGCATGCCAACGTTAGGCTAAATCACCTGCACCACTGACGCAGCGTTCCACACACAGGGGCGCGGGTTGTCAGGTGAAGGACCGCAAAACAGGAGGAGGCGAATGGCCTTACTTTCGAAGGTAAAACAGCCCGACAATAACGGCTGCATTCAGCAGGTGACGCCAGCGCGCGCCGGTTGGCGTTATGTCGGTTTTTCATCCTATCTGCTGAAAAAAGGGCAAACGCTCGACCTGAAAAGTGGCGACAGCGAACTTTGCCTGGTGCTGGTCGCGGGGCTGGCTTCCGTCACCACGCGCCACGCACGTTTCCCGAATATCGGCAAACGTCTGTCACCGTTTGAGCGCACGCCGCCTTATTCTGTGTATGTTCCTCATGATGATGACGTCAGGGTACAGGCTGAAAGCGATCTTGAGCTGGCGGTCTGCCAGGCACCCGGGCAGGGCGGCAAGCTGCCCGCTCGCCTGATTGCGCCGGAGGATGTTGGCGTTGAACGACGGGGCAAAGGGCAAAATCAGCGCCTGGTGCATAATATTCTGCCGGACTCTCAACCGGCAGAGAGCCTGCTGGTCGTGGAAGTGTATACCGATGAGGGCAATACCAGCTCTTACCCGAGCCACAAACACGATCAGGAAAACAGCGAACACGAAACCTATCTGGAAGAAACCTATTACCACCGTTTTCAACCCGAGCAGGGGTTTGCCATGCAGCGCGTTTATACTGACGACCGTTCGCTGGATGAGTGCATGGCAGTGTATAACCGTGATGTGGTCATGGTGCCGCGCGGCTATCATCCTGTGGCGACGCTGGCAGGCTACGACAATTACTACCTTAACGTCATGGCGGGGCCGGTACGTTTGTGGAAGTTCAGTTGGGAGCACGATCACGCCTGGGTTAACAGCGACAGTTATCCGCGACGTTAATCCGTGGCGAGAACTGACAAGGCAGCGCTATTCGCTGCCTTTTTTATTGCGTGATGATACCTGTAAGTTGACCAGAGAACGGTGTTCGGCGACAGGCTCTGTCTGTTACCTGACGAGGCCGTCTCTGATTGACCGGCGCAGGCTACGCCGCCCTGTCAGGTGGCGCGATCGTCAGGATGCGGGGGGCGTCCGGGCATTGTTCAGTGCCAGGGAAACCGCCAGCGACTGAGCCAGACAGAGTGACGCCACCTGAGAGCGGAAACCGTCAACCTGGGCTTCCCGTACCACAAAGCAAACGTCGCTGAACGCGGCCAGAGGGCTCACCTGGCTGTCCGTAATCGCAATCAGGCGGGCACCGCGCCTGGCGCCCAGCTCAACCACTTCTACCGCTTCGCGGGCGTAAGGCGAACAGCTGATAGCAATCACCACGTCTTTCGGATTCACCAGCGTCAGCTGTTCAGTGAACATGCCGCCTAACCCGTCAATCAGAAAGGCGCGGCGCTCCAGATGGCGCAGGGCGTAAACCAGATAGGAGGCGACACTGAACGAGCGACGCAGGCCGATAACATAGACGTTCTCGGCATCATTGAGTAACTGCACCGTTTTGTTCAACTGCTCCGGGCTCACCTGCATCGCCAGTTGCTGCAACGCCTGGCTGTTTACCATGGTGAAGACATTCAGAATTTCCGCCGGGCTTTCAGGCGCGTTCGCTGCGTCGTCTGCGGCGGTCTGGCGGAACAGGCGTGCCCGTTCGGTGTAGTTAACCGTCTCTTCCATCAGATGCTGACGAAAAATTTGTTTCATTTCGTTGAAGCCGCTAAAACCAAAGGCGTTGGCAAAGCGAATCAGGGTCGAAGGCGGCACATCGGCCTGCTGAGCAATAGACGCGACGGTATCAAAGGCGATGCTGTTACTGTTATCAAGAATATAACGAGCCACCTGCTTCAGACGCTTACTCAGCGTTTCATAACGGCGACGAATCTCGTCCTGCAGCAGTGAAAGTTGGGAAGGGTTATTGCTCATTACGTCGGCTCATGTGCGGAAAGCGTGGCTGGATAAGAATCGCTATGATACCAGATGGATGGAAAATTTCATTTGTTTGTTTTTCAGGCATAATTTATTTCATTGGTTTATGAAATGACTCACAGATTCGTCGTCAAACGGTGCGATCGGGCTGAAAAAAGGCTGCTCTGGGGCAGCCTTATGCATATCGTCCTGCGTCAGGGTGAACTTACAGCCCGGTGTGCTCGCGAATATATTTTCGTGCCTTCACCGCATACTCAAATGGATTCGCCAGCGCGGGATCCTGCTCTGCCTCCACCACCATCCAGCCCTGATAGCCGTAATCATCAAGGATTTTAAACACGGGTTTAAAGTCGATCACGCCATCGCCCGGCACGGTAAAAGTGCCTTTTTTTACGCCGTCCAGGAAAGACAGATGCTGATCTCTGACTTCAGCGACGATGTCATCCCGCACATCTTTGAGGTGCACGTGGAAAATACGTGGCAAGTGGCTTTCCAGTACCGCCAGCATGGCCTGCTGTGAGCCTTCGGAATAGTAGATATGGCCGGTGTCGTAAAGTAAGCCGACAGTATCGTTCGTCATGGCCATAAAACGGTCAATTTCTGCTGGCGTCTGGATAGCGGTGCCCATGTGATGGTGCAGGCAGACGCGCATGCCTTTACGGGCGGCGATCGCGGCCAGTTCATTGTAGCCTTCCGCCGTGCGCTGCCATTCATCGTCGTTAAACACGGGCTTATCGTCCAGCACCGCCAGCGTCGTGCCTTGTATGCTCTTGCTTTGTTCAGAGCACCCAATCACCCGGGCGCCCATCTCGAAGAGGAAATTCATGTGCTCGGTGAATCCCTCAATCGTTTTCGCTTTGTCGCCCTGTGCAAAGAAGGTGCTGAACCAGGCGTTACAGATCTCAATACCGCGAATCTCCAGCATCGGTTTCAGAACCGCAGGATCGCGTGGGTATTTACTGCCGACTTCACTGCCGGTGAACCCGGCCAGCGCCATTTCACTGACCGTTTGCTGGAAGGTGTTTTCGCTGCCCAGTTCGGGCATATCATCATTCGTCCAGCCAATGGGCGCGATCGCCAGCTTAACCTTTTGATTGTTCATCAGTTACCTGCCTGAAGGCGAGAGGAGTCAGTTATAAAATGCCGGACGGGCGGGCATTTCAATGGGTTCGATCGCGCCGCTCTTCTGCGCTTTGATACAGGCGTCAGCAGCGACCGAGGCGGCAAAACCATCCCATGCGGAAGGACCGGTTAACTGGCCCGCTTTTACGTCGTTGATAAAGGCCTGTAGCTCAACGTCGTATGCCTCAATAAAGCGATCTTTCCAGTCGACCAGAATGGTATTGGACAGTTTGGCGTCTTTACGTAACTGTACCGATGACGGCTCGGGCAGTCTGGCGATACCTTCCTCGCCCACGACTTCGCACTGAATATCGTAGCCGTAGGTACAGTTCACAAAGATCTCCACATCAATGCGAATCCCTTTTTGCGTTTCAAACAGAACGATTTGCGGGTCTTTCAGGTGTGGACGGGCTTTAGAACTGACGCGCGGGAACACCACCTGCACGGTTTTATAGTCGTCGCGGGTCAGCCAGCGCAGGACATCCAGCTCGTGGATCAGCGTATTGGTAATCGCCATTTCGGTGTTGTAGTTTTCCGGCACCGTCGGGTTGCGGTGCGCGCAATGCAGCATCAGCGGCTCACCGATATCGCCATCGGTAATCACCTTTTTCAATGCCCGATAACCGGCATCGTAGGGGCGCATAAAGCCGACCTGTACGAGACGTTTGCCGTGTTTGATCTCGGCGTCCACGATACGACGACAGCCTTCAGCGCTCATCGCCAGCGGCTTCTCACAGAAGACCGGTTTGCCCGCCTCAATGGCGGCCAGCGTGAACGCTTCATGGGTCGGGTCCCAGGAGGTGACGAGCACGGCATCCACGTTGGGTGACTGAATGACTGCGAAGCCATCCTCGCATACGTCTGCATCACTGTTCAGACGTTGCAGCGCGGCTTTGGCGCCTTCCGCATTGATATCGGATACCGCAACCACTTTTGCCCCTTGTAAGACATTGTTGCAGCGGCGAATGTGCTCCTGACCAATCGCACCTGTTCCAATTACACCAAGTTTCAATGTCATAATTACACCTGTAGGGTTAAATCGGAGAGTAGAAACATGGGCCGTCAGACGGCCCGGAAATCAGTATTTACGGGCCTGAGCCAGATGCGTATTCAGCGTGTTCGCCACCTGTTGCGCGCGCGTCGAGTGGGCGGTTTGTGCCACACCAACGTGCCACCAGCTGAAGTAGTTGTGAATCATGGTCTTGGGCAGCACTTTGATATCAATCAGTGTGGAAACGCGCTGCGTTTTTGCGTCTTCCAGCGCGGCGGTAAGCTGCTCCAGCGTACTGACGCGATAGGTTTTGCAGCCATAACCGGCGGCAATGGCGGCAAAATCCACCGGAACCAGTCCGCCGTCGAGCTTGCCACCGTCCGGATTACGGAAACGGAACTCGGTAACAAAGCTGTCCATGCCGTGCCCCATTTGCAGGTTGTTAATGCAGCCATTGCTCATGTTATCCAGCAGGACCACATTGATTTTCGCCCCTTCCTGAAGGGAGGTCACCAGCTCGGAATGCAGCATCATGAACGAGCCATCGCCTACCAGGGCATAAACCTCTCGCTCAGGCTGCGCCAGTTTGACGCCCAGTGCCGCATTCACTTCGTACCCCATGCAGGAGTAACCATATTCAAGGTGATAGCCGTTATAACCCCGCGTACGCCAGGCGCGTTGCAGGTCGCCGGGCAGGCTGCCCGCAGCGCCCACGATCACGGCATCGGCAGGCAGGTGCTGATTCAGCGTGCCCACTACGCTGCTTTGTGTCAGCAGAGACTGCGTAAGGCGGTTAAATTCGGCATAGACGGCTTTTCGGTCAAGGTGATCGGCAATCTCAGGCTCAAAGGCGGTATCGTTGGGCGTGATGTGATAAACGCGCTGTGTCTCGTCTTCCAGCTGCTGCCGGGCCAGGGCAATCTGATCGCCCCAGTCGTTGGCATAGTGCTGTGAAACCAGTCCATGACTGAGCGCCAGCAGTGCTTCACGTGCGTCGGCCAGCAGCTGCACGCCATCGAGCTTATAACTGTCAAAGTTGCTGACGTTGACATTCAGAAAGCTCACATCAGGATGCTGAAAGATCCATTTCGACGAGGTGGTGAAATCGGTGTAGCGCGTTCCAATGCCTATCACCAGATCGGCCTCTTTTGCCAGCAGGTTGGCCGCCAGACAGCCGGTTTCACCCACGCCGCCGACGTTGAGAGGATGATCAGATAATAAGGTACCTTTTCCCGCCTGGGTTTCAGCAAACGGAATCTGATAGCGTTCGGCAAATGCACGCAGCGCCTCGCCTGCGCCGGAATATTTCACGCCTCCGCCGCAGATAATTAATGGCTTACGTTTACGGATGATGAGCTTCAGCGCATCTTCGAGCTGGGCAACGGTGGGTTGACGCCGATCCAGACGATGAACGCGTTTCTGGAAGAAATAATCCGGATAATCCCAGGCTTCACCCTGAACATCCTGCGGTAAAGAGAGCGTGACGGCACCCGTTTCAGCCGGATCGGTCAGGACGCGCATGGCGTTAATACAGGCGCTCATCAGTTGCTCCGGACGGCTGACGCGGTCCCAGTATTTACTGACGGCACGAAAGGCGTCGTTGGTGCTGATACTCAGATCCCATGGCTGCTCAATCTGCTGCAGGACCGGATCGGGCTGGCGGGTGGCAAAGACGTCGCCAGGCAGGAGCAGAAGAGGAATTCGGTTTGCGGTGGCAGTGGCGGCGGCCGTCAGCATATTGGCGGCGCCGGGCCCTACGGACGACGTACAGGCGATAATCTGGCGGCGCAAAGACTGTTTGGCAAAGCCCGTTGCGGCGTGGGCCATCCCTTGTTCATTACGCCCCTGATAGACCACCAGATCGCCGCTGTCCTGCTCCAGCGCTTGTCCCAGTCCCAACACATTGCCATGACCGAAAATGGCGAAAATGCCTTTTACAAACTTTGTCTCTGTGCCGTCTACGTCAATGTATTGATTATCGAGAAACTTAACTAATGCCTGTGCGGTAGTCAGTTTGATGGTGGCCATAAACCTTCCTCAACGTGCTGGCAGTAGCAGAGTCCGGCACCGCGCTAAAAAGGCGTGACGTAACGGAAAAGGCTACCTGAAGAACTGAAATGTCAGAGGATTATAAACAAATGCATTTTTCATAAAATACGATTACAGAAGAAATATTTCATTTTGCGAGGGGGATCAAATTTACCCTTGCTGACAGGACAGCGGGAAGCTATGCCATAAGCGTAACTGGAATGTTTAGTGAGAGTTACAAAGTTTTCGAGATTTCATTTCATCACGCAGAAAGATGCTGCAAAACGGGCAGGAGCGTCATGGCCCTGTCGCACCGGGCCCGCGAGGTCCCGTCCGGCAACGCCTGACTGACGTGTCGGGCATAACAGATTTTTAACTGCTTCACATAATCGCAGTGTAAGTTTCATTTTGAATTGAGTTTGGAATATTTGTTCCTCATACTGCGTTTATCGTTAACCAGACACCTTCAGACCCCACGCACAACCTGTCCGCAGTGTCTGCTCATCACAGAAGGAAACCAGAAGCATGCAGAGAGAACAGAAGCGTCTTGATGTGATTTGTATCGGACGCATTGCCGTCGACTTCTATGGTCAGCAAATTGGCGCGCGGCTGGAAGACACCACGTCTTTCGCGAAATATCTGGGCGGGTCATCAGGCAATGTCGCATACGGTACGGCGATTCAGGGGCTGAAATCCGCCATGCTGGCTCGTGTAGGCGATGAACATAATGGCCGTTTTCTGCGGGAAAGTTTGCAGCGGGTCGGCTGCAATACAGAAGCACTTATCACGGACAAAAAGCGGCTGACCGCTCTGGTCATCCTGGGCATTAAAGATGAAGACACTTTTCCGCTGATTTTTTACCGCGACAACTGCGCCGATATGGCCCTGGTGCCAGACGACATTAATGAAGACTTTATCGCTTCTTCTCGCTCGGTTGCGGTAACCGGCACGCATTTGTCGCACCCGCAGACGCGAGCGGCCGTGCTGAAAGCGCTGGAGTATGCCCGTAAGCATGGTCTGCGTACCGCGCTGGACATCGACTATCGTCCGGTATTGTGGGGCCTGACTTCACTGGGGGACGGGGAAACCCGGTTTATCGCCTCCTCTGAAGTCACCGCGCAACTGCAGCAGGTTATGCATTATTTCGATCTCATTGTCGGCACGGAAGAAGAGTTTCATATCGCAGGCGGCAGCACCGATACGCTGACCGCGCTGAAAAACGTGCGCACGGTGAGCAACGCAACGCTGGTCTGTAAGCGAGGAGCAATGGGATGCGTGGTATTTGAAGGCGCGATTCCAGACAACTGGGCAGCGGTGAAACTGCACAGCGGCGTGCGTGTCGAGGTCCTGAATGTGCTGGGTGCAGGGGACGCGTTTATGTCCGGTCTGCTGCGCGGTTGGTTAAATGATGAAGGATGGGAACAGGCCTGCCGCTACGCAAACGCCTGTGGCGCGTTGGTGGTTTCGCGACACGGGTGCGCCCCTGCGATGCCCACCCGACAGGAGCTGGATGACTTTTTAAGCCGCGAACAGGACGTGAAACGCCCCGATCTGGATAGCCGTCTGACCCATCTGCACCGCGTCACGTCGCGTCAACACGCCTGGCCGGAACTGAATATTTTCGCTTTTGATCACCGCAAACAGCTGGTAGAGATGGCTACGGAGGCTGGCGCGGACGTTTCGCGCATTCCGCAGTTGAAACTTTTGCTATTGCAGGCTGCGGAGCAGGCCGTGCAGCAAGCCGGCATTGAAAGTAAAAGCGGCATTCTGGCGGACACGACCTTCGGTCAGAAAACGCTGAATGCGATTACGGGTAAGAACCGATGGATTGGCCGACCCATTGAACTACCGGGGTCGCGTCCGTTACGCCTGGAACATGGCAGCATTGGTTCCCAGTTGATCGGCTGGCCAGCGGAGCATGTGGTAAAATGCCTGGTGTTTTATCATCCTCACGACAGTGCCGAACTGCGCGAGGAGCAGGACGCGCTGTTGCTGGAAGTGTGGAAAAGCTGTAACCAGAGCGGTCATGAGTTACTGCTGGAAGTGATCCTGCCTGACAGCCAGCCAGACCACAATGAAGCGCATTTTCTGAAGATGCTGAACCACTTTTATGCGCTTGGCATCAAGCCTGACTGGTGGAAGCTCCCACCCCTGTCTCCGGCAAGCTGGCGTGACATAGGTGCCTTGATCGAACAGCAGGATCCTTACTGTCGTGGCATTTTATTACTGGGACTTGATGCGCCAGAAGCCACGCTTAAAGCGGGGTTTGCCGCGGCGGCGCAGGCCCCGTGGGTAAAAGGGTTTGCGGTGGGGCGCACAATCTTTGCACAGCCCTCGCGCCAGTGGTTGCAGGGTGAAATACGTGACGACGCACTGGTGGCGGCGGTAAAAGAGAACTACCTGCGGCTGATTGATTACTGGCGTCAGGCGCGCGAACAGCGTGTCTGAAGCAGAAGGGATGAGTAATAACTGAGCCATGCGGCAGAATGATCATTGCATGGCTCAGTATTAACGCGCGGTGGTGTGGTGTGCCCTTGCCGTTATTTCAGGGTAATGCTTTTCACCACGGTTTCAGCATCGCTTTGGGCCTGCTGTTGATTGTCCCCGGGCAGCGTAATCTGCATCGTCATCAGCTTACCATCGACTTTGGCCAGAACAACCGAGGACCAGGAGGTCTGGTTGTTTGCTGAGATGACGGTATCCAGCTGCTGTGCCGGCTCACCGCCCAGCGTGACCGCTTTATTGGAAACAACCTGAAGCTGGGGATCGCGATTACGCTGCTGTTGTTCCATGCGTTGCGCTAACACATCCAGAGCCTCATTCGTCGGCTCACCGGCAATGACGATAATCGCCCGCGCACCGCTTTCATCAGCATAAACGTGCATGTTGGTACTCTGAGAACCCAGTTTACCGCTCTTATCTGACAGGCCAGGTGGCAGGGTAAAACGTAATTTACCGTCCATCAGCGCCACGGTTTGTGCAGACTGACTGGCAGATGCGCCATTATCGTTTGCTGCTTCATCTTTCTTTTGATCGCAGGCGGCAAGGCCGAGTACCAGCAAACCAATTCCCGCATATTTCACTAAATTACGCATCAGAATCCCTTTTTAACATTCCACGAAGGCGTTTATACAACAGGAATCAGGTTGCAAACGCAACCTGAGTATTGTCAGGAGATTTTAGCGGATTGTCAGGAAAGGCTGTATTGCCGGTTAGCCGAAATGTATCTGCGGCTGGGCCTGGCGTTCGGCCAGGCGTTTGAGCGCAGCGTTGAGTAAAACACCATAGGCAGGCAAAAAGAAAATCATACAAATCAGCACTTTGAAACTGTAATCGACCAGAGCGATTTCTACCCAGTGCTGTGCCATAAACGGATCGGAGCTTTTGTAGAAGGCAATGAAAAAGAAGGCCAGCGTATCGCTGATGTTGCCTAAAAACATGGCACAGCCTGGCGCCACCCACCACTGCGGCAAGCGACGCAGGCGGTTGAAAACGTGCACATCCAGAATCTGGCCCAATGCGTAAGCCATAAAGCTGGCGCAGGCGATACGGGCGACAAACAGGTTTACCTGTTGCAGCGCCTGCCAGCCTTGCCATTCGCCCTGGTAAAACAGGCTGGAAATCGCGTAAGAGATAAACAGGGCCGGCACCATCACCGCCAGAATAATGCGGCGTGCAAGCGGCGCACCAAAGATGCGCACGGTCAGATCAGTGGCCAGGAAAATAAACGGAAAGCTAAAGGCGCCCCAGGTGGTATGAAAACCGAAAAGGGAAACAGGCAACTGCACCAGATAATTGCTGGAAGTGATCACCAGCAGATGAAACAGGGACAACCAGACGAGCGCATGAGCGCGCTGACGCGGGGTAAATGCGAGCATAGTAAGCCTTTTTAGTGGTGGGGTGAGGGAACCCAGTGCAGGCAACTGAACATTCAGTGCGCTGCAGTTTTATGAACAAAAAACGGCCGCATCTTACCCTGTTGTGCTATTAATGCAATGGCTAATTTTAACGCAATCGTTACCGCCTTGCGTCAAAGGGCGGACGCGCTAGAATAAGCGCCCGTTAACTGAAATCGAGACCGTCATGAGTGATGCATTTTCTTCCGCCGACCATCAACTGGATGCTCAGGGCCTGCGTTGTCCCGAGCCGGTCATGATGGTACGTAAAACGGTGCGCGGCATGCAGGACGGTGAAACGCTGCTGATTATCGCGGACGATCCGGCAACCACGCGGGATATCCCCGGTTTTTGCCGGTTTATGGAGCATCAGCTACTGGCCGAACAAACCGACACGCTGCCTTACCAGTTTTTGATTCAGAAAGGGATGGGAGAATAACGGCGGCAGTGAGCCGCCGTCAGGTTATGCATCCCGCGTGCGCAACAGCCGCAACGCGTTTGCCGTGACCAGTGCGGTGGCACCGGAATCAGCCAGCACCGCCAGCCACAATCCCGTTAACCCCGCCAGCGTCGTCACCAGGAACAGCGCCTTCAGCCCCAGCGCAATACCAATATTCTGACGGATAATCGCCCGGGTGCGGCGCGCCAGAGCAATCATCGGGGCCAGGTTGCTGAGCTGATTGCGCGTCAGGGCGGCATCCGCCGTTTCCAGCGCGACATCCGTCCCACTGCCCATCGCAATACCCAGCGTGGCGGCCTTCATGGCTGGCGCATCGTTGATACCGTCGCCCACCATCGCCACCACCTGCTGCTCACTGAGCTGACGAACCGCCTCCACCTTACCGGCTGGCAACAGGCTGGCATGCCAGGCGATGCCTAAAGGTTGGGCGACGACAGCGGCCGCCCGCGGGTTATCACCTGTCAGCATGAGGCTGTTGATGCCAAGCGCTTTTAAGGCCTGCAAGGCGGCGGGGGTTTCGCTGCGCAGCTTGTCCCGTAAGGCCAGCGCCCCCAGCACCTCGCCATTACGCAGCACCATCACAAGGGTTTCGCCTTGGGCTTCCTGCTCATGCACCATTGCCTGGTGCGCCGGGCTCAGGCTGCTGACGTACGACGGTGCCAGCAACGTTATACGCTGGCCGTCCACTTCAGCCTGAATACCGCTTCCCGCCAGTGCCTGCTGTTGAGTGGCAGACGGAAGCGGCAGTGCCCTGGACTGTGCGGCTGCCACAATCGCCGTTGCCAGTGGATGGGTAGAACCTTGTTCCACCGCGGCACCTAATTGCAGAATCGCGTCTTCGTTAGCCTCGCCGAACGGCAAAATTCGCGTCAACTGCGGCCGGCCTTCTGTCAGCGTACCCGTTTTATCGAACGCGATCGTCTGCACTGTGCTCAGCCGTTCCAGGGCCGCGCCTCCTTTAATCAGCGCACCACGGCGGGCGGCGGCGGCCAGTCCGGACGTGATGGCGGCGGGCGTGGAGATCACCAGCGCACAGGGACAGCCGATCAACAGCAGCGTCAGGCCTTTATAAACCCAGGGCAGCCAGGCACCCGCGCCAAACAGGGGCGGCAGCACCATCACCAGCAGGGCCAGCAGCATGATGGCTGGCGTGTAAATCCGGCTAAAGTTATCGATAAAACGTTCTACCGGAGCACGATGACTTTCGGCTTCCTCAATCAACTGCAAAATGCGGTCAATGGCACTTTCGCCAGGCCTGGAAACCACCTCCAGTTCCACCAGACGATCAACGCTGGTCGCGCCCGCCAGTATTTTTTCGCCACGCTGACGCAGCACCGGTACCGACTCGCCCGTCAGCGCGCTCTCATCGAAACTGGCGCTTTCCGCCAGTAAGCAGCCGTCGACCGGCAAACGGCCACCGGCGGCGATTACGATCCGGTCGCCAGGCTGCAACGCGGACAGGGGCACCTCACTACGGGTGCCATTTTGCAGGCGCACAGCGAACTCGGGACGCAGCGCCATCAGCTGGCTTACCCCACTGCGCGCGCGGGTTGCGGCATAGGCTTCCAGTTTTTCGCCCAACAGGAACAGCAGCAGAACCATGGCGGCTTCCGCATGCGCACCAATTAATAACGCACCTGCCGACGCCAGGGTCATCAGAGTTTCAATGGTAAAGGCAGAGCCGGTTCGCAGACGTTGCCACGACTTACGCGCGACCGGCACCAGCCCGACCAGCGTCGTCAGAATAAATAACCGGTCGCCCCAAACGGCACTCACCTGACTGAGCGCAGCGCTGGCTACCATGAGCGCAGCAAGCAGTAAAAGCGGGAAACGGGCACGCCAGGGCGATGGCGCAGGCGCAGAAACAGAGGTTGAGGAGAGATGAAAACCTGCTTTTACCACGGCGTCTTCTATTGCAGACTGAACCGGGGCGCGGGCATTAACGACAAGTTTTTCACTGGAAAAGACGACGCGGACCTGCAGGACGTCAGGGAGTTGGCGAACGGCGGTTTCGATTGCGCGGGCACAACTGGGGCAGTCCATACCGCTAACCTGCCAGCTGAACTGAAAAGCATCAGAGGATCGTCGTCGGTCACCTTCGTCACTGGCTTCGCCGGCAGACGCGGCAGAGCAGCTACAGTCACCGCCGCAGCTGGCGCGCTCTGTCGTTTCAGGAGAGGCCGCAGTAATGGATAAGGTGCCCGGACGAACAGGGCGAATGGCACAAAGTGGTTTTGCGGCTCGATGAGTATTGCGTGGCTTACCGCAGCCACAAGCATGATGTTGATGCATATAACCTCCGGAAGACGTGGGCGACGTGCCCACGGCTTATCTTACACCCAGAGGTTTAACCCAACGCCAGCATTATTGTGCCTTTTTTCAGTAGATCCACAGGGAGCGGACGATCATAAAGTGACCGGCAAAGTAGCAGGCCGCGACAATCGCGCTGTCGGCGCTGAAACGGCGGCGATAATGACTGATAAACCACACGATATTGGCCAGCAGCAGCAGGGCAGAGCCAACCAGAATTGAGAAGCTGTAATCGCTGGGGCGGAAGACATATTGTTCAGTAGCCATCCAGTTCATGACCAGCGTCATGCCGATCAGCGTACAGACGGGCCAGCGCAGCGTTTCCAGCTTACTCCACAGCACACCAATCACAACCACCCCGATGATCAGAAACGTTAGTGGGATGGGCCAGTAAAATGTCATCGTCATATTGGCCGCAAAACACAGCGTGTACAGCAGATGCGACAGGAAAAACGCGCCCAGCGCATAAAGCATTTGTTGCCGCGGGAGCAGCGTCAGCGTGTCGCCGATGAGCGTGGCGACTAACCCAGCCACAATCAGGTAATCAGATGTATTGCGTGTGGGGGCCTGCCAGGCCAGACCGACTAACAGGAGCAACGTAACAGGTTTAAATAACCAGCGTTGCCATTGCGGGCCCCGGTAAGAGGCATCAACGTACAGCCAGCCGGAGAAAAGTACAGCGAGAAAGGACCAGAGCATTGCTTCTCCCTTTTTACCAAAATGGTGACAGTTCCTGAAACACTCCTGTCAGTCTAGGTTATGCCAGCGCGATGTGACAATCGGTCAACTCTGGTTGTATGCTTTATCGCGCAATGCAAGACGATCTGAGACCGGATAAACGCTGAGGAAAGATGAAACCACCGCTACTTTTTTATTATCGTCGTGGCCATTATTGCCGTACTCGCGACACGCCAGTTCATCAAACAGCGGCGCGAGGCGGCCGTCAACGATGCCTCGCCGGTACGCACCGTCGCGGTTGAGGTCAAAACCAAACGTGAGTTTTCGGTATCCAGTCGCCGCTCACGTGAGCGCGAAGTGATCGCCGGAGACGAAATGCGCTATGAGGCCTGGTTTCATCCGCTCAATGGCGAAAGCGATATTAAGATGCGCGTTAATGAAAGCGACTACCATCTGATGGACAAGGGCACGAAAGGCGAGCTGACACTTCAGGGCACGCGCTTTATCCGCTTCACGCCTGCCGGAAACTGACGGCGAGCGTGACGCCCGCCGTTATCCTTTATTTACGTGGGAAATTTTTTTTCTGCCACGCAACCAGTTCGAACACGCCAAACAAAAAGACTTTGATCTGGGTAGCGCGATCGAGCGGTGGTGCATCTTTGCCCTGCGTCGTGCGCAGCAGGACTAACTGCAGGCCGTGCATCAGGATCATAAATATCAAGGCCACATTGATGAACCAGGTCAGGGGCTTCGGATACGGATGAATCAGGTTAAACAGTAAAAAACCCCATACGCACAGCATCAGCAGGCGTCCTAAATTAAGTAACATCATGCGTCTCCTGTTGGCGCTGATATAAACGATAGGCCACCTGGCCCGCAATTTTTTCGCGATGTAAATCCCAGTGAACCGGCACCGGCGGTGGGCCGTTTTCAACTTCGCTTTCAACGTAGACGAGTGCATCCGCTGTCAGCCAGTTATTTTTTTCCAGCAGTTGCAGGGTTTGCTCCAGCAAACCCTGCCGAAACGGAGGATCGACAAACACGATACCAAAGGGATGGCCATCCTGCGCCAGCCAGCTCAGGGTGTTGGTTTGTACGACGTTGCCGTTTGAGGCCTGCAATGTCTGAAGGTTTTTGCTCAGCTGTTGCGCCACCGGGCGCTCCAGCTCAAGCAGCGTTGCCGACGCGGCATAGCGTGAGAGCGCTTCCAGCCCCAGTGCGCCACTTCCGGCAAAGCAATCCAGGCAGTCAGCCTGCTGCAGGTGGGGTGCCAGCCAGTTAAACAGGGTTTCTCGCACCCTGTCGGTGGTGGGACGAAGACCCGCGCTGTCTGGCACCGGTAATTTGCGGCCGCGCCACTGTCCGCCAATAATGCGGATTTGGCCCGCACCACCTGTTTTACGGGGAGGTTTTATCATCTTGCTCACAAATCGTCATAATTTGTTGCGTAGTTTAACGGGCGAAACGATGAGAAGAAACGTTAAAAAAGGGTGCTGTGGTGAGCCGCCAGGAAAGTGTTAGACTACGACGCTGCTGATGTTATGCATAATTCTGCGGTTTAACGCCACTTTGGCGTTTATCACCAATACTGTTTTTAACCCTGGGAACATTGTGCTACCGGGATGAAGCCATCGAGGAGTGTGGTTACACAATGGCAAAAGAGAAGAAACGAGGCTTTTTTTCCTGGCTGGGATTTGGCAAAGAAGAAGAGAAACAACCCTTAACGGATGCGCAGACGGCACAACCGGAAGCCCAGCAGCCAGAACAGGAAGCCCCGGCGCGCAGTCAGGCGGAAACCGCTGAACAGGAACGCGGTGCCGCACCTGAAAACCGTGTTGAACAGCAACAGGAAAGTGATGCAGCTACGTCTGAAGACGTACCGGTTACCGCCCGTGTAGCCGGGCCTGAAACGGCGGTTGATCCGCATACCGGTATGATCACGCCCGTTGAGCCTGCCGATGACGTCAACGATGAGGAACTGACTGCGCTGCCGTCAGCGGAGGTTGAGCTTGCCTCATCCGCGCCTGAACAGGCACCTGTGGCGGACGATGCGCCGCTGAGCGACGATGAGCTGGCCGCGCTGGCGCTGGCGGATGCCGACGTGACAGATATCGCGCCGCACGACGCTGCCATCGCTGAAACTGAACAGGCGGACGATGCGCCGTTGAGTGACGAAGAACTGGCTGCGCTGGCGCTGGGAGACGCGGACGTCGTTAACGTTGAAACTGTCGGGCACGATGCCGGGGCGACAGCGCCAGACGACACGGTCAGCGATCTTCCGTTAGCCGCCGCACCGCTGGTAGCGCACGAGCAGGAACAGGAGCGCCCCACCAAAGAGGGATTCTTTGCCCGCCTGAAGCGCAGCCTGGTGAAGACCCGCCAGAACCTGGGCTCGGGTTTTATCAGCCTGTTCCGTGGCAAGAAAATCGACGATGACCTGTTCGAAGAACTGGAAGAACAACTGCTGATTGCCGACGTGGGCGTGGAAACGACGCGGCGCATTATTACCAGCCTGACGCAGCATGCTGACCGTAAGCAACTGCGCGATGCGGAAGCGCTTTATGGCCTGCTGAAAAGCGAAATGGCGGCGATCCTGGCGAAAGTCGATGAACCGCTGAATGTCGAAGGTAAAACCCCGTTTGTCATCTTAATGGTCGGCGTGAACGGCGTGGGTAAAACCACCACCATCGGCAAGCTGGCACGTCAGTATCAGGCAGAAGGTAAATCTGTGATGCTGGCGGCGGGCGATACGTTCCGTGCGGCCGCTGTTGAACAGCTTCAGGTCTGGGGCCAGCGCAACAACATTCCCGTTGTCGCGCAGCATACCGGCGCGGATTCGGCCTCGGTGATTTTCGATGCCATCCAGGCGGCCAAATCACGTGGCGTTGACGTGTTGATCGCGGATACCGCAGGGCGCTTGCAAAATAAATCGCACCTGATGGAAGAGCTGAAGAAAATTACCCGTGTGATGAAGAAGCTGGATGAGCAGGCGCCACATGAAGTCATGCTGACCCTGGATGCCAGTACCGGGCAAAATGCCATCAGCCAGGCCAAACTGTTCCATGAAGCGGTAGGGCTGAGCGGCATTACACTGACTAAACTGGATGGGACAGCCAAAGGTGGCGTGATTTTCTCGGTCGCCGATCAGTTTGGCATCCCTATCCGTTATATCGGTGTCGGAGAAGGCATCGACGATTTACGGCCCTTCAAGGCCGAGGATTTTATTGAGGCATTGTTTGCCCGAGAGGACTAATTAGGATGATTCGCTTTGAAGAGGTCAGTAAGGCATATCTCGGCGGACGTCAGGCGCTGCAGGGCGTAGATTTTAATCTGCGTCCTGGCGAAATGGCGTTTTTGACCGGCCACTCCGGGGCAGGTAAGAGTACGTTGCTGAAGCTGATTTGTGGCATTGAGCGCCCCAGCGCCGGGCAAATCTGGTTTAGCGGACACGATATTTCGCGCCTACGTAACAGCGAAGTGCCGTTCCTGCGTCGTCAGATCGGGATGATCTTTCAGGATCACCATCTGCTGATGGATCGTAGCGTTTATGACAATGTGGCCATCCCGTTGATCATCTCCGGTGCCAGCGGCGAGGATATCCGTCGTCGTGTTTCGGCGGCGCTCGATAAAGTGGGCCTGCTCGACAAAGCGAAAAGTTTTCCTATTCAGCTCTCCGGCGGTGAACAGCAACGTGTCGGTATTGCCCGTGCCGTCGTGAATAAGCCCGCCGTTCTGCTGGCTGACGAACCAACGGGTAACCTGGATGAGGCGCTGTCAGAAGACATCCTGCGCCTGTTTGAAGAGTTTAACCGCGTAGGTGTGACCGTTTTGATGGCGACGCATGATGTTGCCCTTATTGGTCGCCGCAATTATCGGGTAATGACGCTGAATAAAGGACGCCTGCACGGAGGCCACGATGGTCAATAAACGCAACAAACGCGCGGCAGCCCCGAAGGCGAAGCAACCGTCAAAGAGTAAAGCGTTACGCGGTGGCTGGCAGGAACAGTGGCGCTACGCGCTACGCGGTACGCTGTCAGATATGTGGCGTCAGCCGCTGGCGACGTTGCTGACAGTGATGGTGATTGCGATTTCCCTGACGCTGCCCAGCGTCTGCTATATGGTGTGGAAAAACGTCAGTCAGGCGGCTTCGCAGTGGTATCCCGCGCCGCAGCTGACGGCGTATCTCTCAAAAACGCTGGATGATACGGCTGCTGAGAATGTGACCGCGCAACTGAAACAGGTTGAGGGCGTGGATCACGTTAACTATCTGACGCGTGAAGAAGCCCTGAATGAATTCCGCAACTGGTCAGGCTTCGGCGGCGCGATGGACATGCTGGAACAGAATCCGCTGCCTGCTGTCGTTATCATTACGCCAAAGCTCAACTTCCAGAATTCGGACACCATGCAAACGTTACGCGACAGAGTGGCGAAAGTGCAGGGCGTCGATGAGGTACGGATGGATGACAGCTGGTTTGCCCGTCTGGCGGCGCTGACCGGCCTGGTCGGTCAAATTGCGTCGATGATCGGTATCCTGATGATCGTGGCGGTCTTCCTCGTGATTGGTAACAGCGTCAGGCTGAGTATTTTTGCCCGCCGCGATACGATCAACGTTCAGAAGCTGATCGGGGCAACGGATGGATTTATCCTGCGGCCGTTCCTGTATGGTGGCGCGTTACTCGGGTTCAGTGGCGCGGTACTTTCCCTGATCCTGTCTGAAGTGCTGGTGCTGCGCCTGCAGTCTGTTGTGGCTCAGGTGGCGTCGGTATTTGGCACCACCTTCTCTCTGGAAGGGTTTTCCTGGGATGAGGCGTTACTGCTGTTGCTCATCGCCGCCATTATCGGCTGGATTGCCGCCTGGCTGGCAACCGTACAACATTTACGTCGATTTACGCCCCAGTAAAGCGCTGCAACATTTTTTTGTTATAATCATCCTCTGCTGCCGACAGTGGGCGCAGAGGATGTTGCCCTGCTGTCATCTGTGTGTAAAATATTCACTGCTATAATTGAACTTGTGGATAACTTTGATTTCTAAGTAGCACAGATTGCTTTTGGTTTTCCTGCGACGTTGACATAATGTGACGTGCGCTTATGGAAAGATGCGGCAATTCCACTGATTTTGTGAGGGTTTGAATGACCAAAGAAATGCAAACTTTAGCTATTGCTCCTCTGGGCAACCTGGAATCTTACGTTCGGGCTGCCAACACCTGGCCGATGCTGTCGGCAGAAGAGGAAAAAGCGTTGGCTGAACGGCTGCATTACCAGGGCGATCTGGATGCGGCAAAGACGCTGATCCTGTCTCACCTACGCTTTGTTGTTCATATCGCTCGTAACTATTCTGGCTATGGCCTGCCTCAGGCTGATCTGATCCAGGAAGGTAACATTGGCTTGATGAAAGCCGTTCGTCGCTTCAATCCTGAAGTGGGTGTTCGTCTGGTGTCCTTTGCCGTTCACTGGATCAAAGCAGAAATTCACGAATATGTGCTGCGTAACTGGCGCATCGTGAAAGTGGCGACCACTAAGGCACAGCGCAAGCTGTTCTTTAACCTGCGTAAAACCAAGCAGCGTCTGGGCTGGTTTAACCAGGATGAAGTCGAGATGGTGGCGCGTGAGCTGGGCGTGAGCAGCAAAGATGTGCGAGAAATGGAATCGCGCATGGCGGCTCAGGATATGACCTTCGATATGTCCGCTGACGACGAAAGCGGCGAAGGAAAATCCATGGCGCCGGTGCTGTATCTCCAGGATAAAACCTCTGACTTTGCGGACGGCATCGAAGAGGACAACTGGGAATCGCATGCAGCCGATAAGCTGACTTATGCAATGGAAGGGCTGGACGAGCGCAGCCAGCATATTATCCGTGCCCGCTGGCTGGACGAAGACAACAAAACCACCCTGCAGGAACTGGCCGATCAATATGGTGTTTCTGCTGAGCGTGTCCGACAGCTTGAGAAGAACGCGATGAAAAAACTCCGAATGGCTATCGAAGCCTGACGAGACAGGGCGACCTCAGGTCGCCCTTTTTATTGCCCGCGATTTATTTTACCCAGCCATCAACCTGCGCACGAAATCCGCAGGCCTGCATAAACGCCGCCCGAACGCGTTGATCTTCGCTACCGTCATCAGCAATCCACCAGTCCTCCAGCGATGGGTTCTGCTTCATCGTGTCTTCCAGCAAATATTGCCCGACACCGCGACGTCGCGTGACATCTCTGACGGTCAGATGATGCACTTTACCGTGGATACCGGCTATCTCTAACTGTAACGCCGCCAGCAAACGGTCGTTGAAGCGTGCGACATAAAGGCGGTGATTTTCATTTAACGCGTTTTCCAGCGTGGCCAAATCCCTCTCAGGCCAGATTTTCTCCAGATCGATCCGATCCTGCTGCGTTAGAGAGGTCAACCGCAAAATAGTAAGCTTCATAACAAACACCTGTCCGTGTAAAAGCCGAAAGTGTAGTCAATTCCCGTAATCAGAACCCCGGCACATTTTACGCAATAAAACAGGTCAAAACAGCGACAGAGTGCCAGGATAATAGTTATAAACAGGTAGTCAGCATTTAAAGCCAGCATAACGCGCTGGCCTGGTGAACAAAAGCCGCGCATTGCATCCAGTTGATTATGCTGCTTTTGGCCGCGAATCATGAATATGTCAGTTGCTTTACAGAATAAACTTCCTGTTTAATAGACTGAAATATAAAGCCTTATTATTAATAAAAGCCAGAAAAGCGTCCTAACTCCTTATTGTTAAATCAGTTTTCCCCTTTATCTGGCCAAAATAAAACCACTCACAACAAACACGACATAACTGATGGGGTAGTTCGCATGAAAATGACAGGTCGCGCGTTACTGGCAGGATGCATTGCATTGGCGATGAGCCATGCGGCAATAGCGAAAGACATTAAGATCGCTATCGTAGGTGCCGCTACTGGCCCGGTCGCGCAATATGGTGATATGGAATTTACCGGCGCCGCACAGGCGATTAAAGACATCAATGCCAAAGGTGGCGTAAACGGCGACAAACTGGTCGGTGTCGAATATGACGATGCCTGTGACCCGAAACAGGCGGTTGCGGTGGCTAACAAGGTCATCAATGACGGTATTAAATATGTTATCGGTCACCTGTGCTCCTCCTCTACGCAGCCTGCATCAGATATCTATAACGATGAAGGCGTGCTGATGATTACGCCTGCGGCTACCGCGCCAGAACTGACTGCACGCGGCTATGCCGATGTGATGCGTACGACCGGTCTGGATTCTGATCAGGGTCCAACCGCGGCGAACTACATTCTGGATGTGATCAAGCCAAAACGCATTGCTGTGGTGCACGACAAGCAGCAATACGGCCAGGGTCTGGCAGAATCGGTACAGAAAACCCTGAAAGCGAAAGGCGGCAACGTGGTGATGTTTGAAGGGATCACCGCGGGCGATAAAGATTTCTCAACGCTGATTGCGCGACTGAAGAAAGAAAACGTCGACTTTGTTTATTACGGTGGTTATTACCCGGAGCTGGGCCAGATTCTGCGTCAGGCAAAAGCGGCAGGACTGAAAGCAGGCTTTATGGGGCCAGAAGGTGTGGGCAACGCCTCGCTGTCTAACATTGCGGGCGACGCGTCGGAAGGGCTCTACGTAACCCTGCCAAAACGTTACGACCAGCTGCCTCAGAACAAGGCCATCGTGGACGCCATCAAAGCGAATAGCGCGTCTAACCGTAAAGATCCTACCGGCCCGTTTGTCTGGACAACCTATGCGGCTATCCAGTCTCTGGTGACCGGCATGGAGCGCAGTAAGAGCGATGAGCCGGATGCGATTGCGAAGAACCTGAAAACCGGCGCACCGGTTCCGACAGTGATGGGCGACCTGAGCTGGGATCAGAAAGGCGATTTGAAAGGCTTCGAGTTTGGCGTCTTCAAATGGCACAAAGACGGTTCGTCTACCGCAGTCAAATAAGGCACTGATTCTTCCCCGTCGTACGGCAGCGGGGAAGCAGGAGAAGGCGTGACTGACGCGCCATCGCCTGGCTAACCCTCTTCTGGCAGCAGGAGAGGGGTTTTCTGGTTTCTGAGCAGGTCCTCACTATGTCCGAGCAGTTTCTCTATTTTATTCAGCAGATGTTCAACGGGGTGACTCTGGGGAGCACCTACGCGCTGATCGCCATCGGTTACACCATGGTTTACGGCATTATCGGCATGATTAACTTCGCCCATGGCGAAGTCTATATGATCGGCAGCTATGTCTCTTTTATGGTTATTGCAGCCCTGATGATGATGGGTATTGATACCGGCTGGCTCATGATTGCCGCCGGTTTTGTTATGGCCGTTATCATCTCCAGTGCCTATGGCTGGAGCATCGAACGGGTGGCTTATCGTCCCGTACGGGCATCCAAGCGTCTGATTGCGTTGATCTCCGCCATCGGAATGTCCATCTTTCTGCAAAACTACGTCAGCCTGACGCAGGGTTCACGTGACCTTGCCCTGCCGAGCTTAATCACCGGCCAGTGGACGCTGGGCGAAAGTAACGGCTTTGCCGCCACGCTGTCGACGATGCAGATCGTGATTTGGGTGGTCACGTTCCTGGCAATGCTGGCCCTGACCCTGTTTATCCGTTATTCCCGCATGGGACGCGCCTGCCGCGCCTGTGCGGAAGACCTCAAAATGGCCAGCCTGCTGGGCATTAATACTGACCGGGTGATCTCGCTGACCTTTGTGATTGGTGCGGCGATGGCGGCGGTTGCGGGCGTGCTCTTGGGGCAGTTTTATGGCTCGATTAACCCGTTTATCGGCTTTATGGCGGGGATGAAAGCCTTTACTGCGGCGGTCCTGGGCGGCATCGGCAGTATTCCCGGCGCGATGATTGGCGGGCTGGTGCTGGGCATTGCCGAAGCGCTGACCTCGGCTTATCTCTCCACCGAATACAAAGATGTGGTGTCGTTTGCCTTACTGATTGTGGTGCTGCTGGTCATGCCTACCGGTATTCTGGGCCGCCCGGAGGTGGAGAAAGTATGAAACGCCTTGGTCTGGTCAATGCGATTGTTTCAGCGGTCATGCTGCTGGTGCTGGCGGCCTTCTTTATGGGAATGCGCCTCGATCTGAATGGTACGCAGCTACAGATAGTGAATGCCGGCAGCGTGCGCTGGAACTGGATATTCATCGGTTGTGCCGTTGTGTTTTTGTTTCAACTGCTACGTCCGCTGTTTCAGGACAAGCTGACACGTAGCGGTGGTGGCCTGGTGCTGCCGGGCTTCGACGGCTCAACGCCAAAGCAAAAAGCCATTATGGGCTTGATGATCGCCGCGGCGGTTATCTGGCCGTTCCTGGTTACACGCGGCAGCGTCGATATTGCCACCCTGACACTGATCTACATCATGCTGGGTCTGGGACTGAACGTGGTCGTAGGGCTGTCGGGTCTGCTGGTGCTGGGCTACGGTGGTTTCTATGCCATCGGCGCGTATACCTTCGCGCTGCTTAATCATTACTATGGTTTTGGTTTCTGGCAAAGCCTGCCGCTGGCGGGCCTGGTGGCGGGCGCATTTGGCCTGATGCTCGGTTTCCCGGTGCTGCGCTTGCGCGGTGACTATCTGGCTATTGTCACGCTCGGCTTCGGCGAAATCGTCCGTATTCTGCTGCTCAATAACACGGCAATCACCGGCGGTCCGAATGGGATTGCTCAGATTCCTAAGCCCACCTTTTTTGGCCTGGAGTTTGGCCGTCGCGTCAGCGAGGGGGGATGGGGCACGTTTCACGATGTCTTTGGCATGAAATACGATCCTAACGACCGGGTGATATTCCTCTATCTGGTGGCGTTGTTGCTGGTGGTGCTGACGCTGTTTGTGATCAACCGCCTGCTGCGCATGCCGCTGGGTCGGGCATGGGAAGCGTTACGTGAAGATGAGATCGCCTGTCGTTCGCTGGGCTTGAGCCCGACCCGCATTAAGCTGACCGCGTTTACTATCAGCGCCGTCTTTGCTGGCTTCGCGGGGACGCTGTTTGCCGCTCGCCAGGGCTTTGTCAGTCCGGAGTCCTTTACCTTTGTCGAGTCCGCTTTTGTTCTGGCTATCGTGGTGTTGGGCGGAATGGGCTCGCAGTTTGCCGTTATTCTGGCCGCCATTTTGCTGGTGGTTTCGCGTGAGCTGATGCGCGACCTCAACGAATACAGCATGCTGGTATTGGGGGCGCTGATGGTGCTGATGATGATTTGGCGTCCGCAAGGCTTACTGCCGATGAAACGACCGCACCTGAAACTGCGTCAGGGTAAACAAGGAGAACAGGCATGAGTCAGCCTTTATTAGCCGTTGAAGGCCTGATGATGCGCTTCGGCGGTCTGTTAGCCGTGAACAACGTTAAACTGGAATTGCGCCCCCAGGAAATTGTGTCGCTTATTGGTCCAAACGGTGCGGGTAAAACCACCGTGTTTAACTGCCTGACCGGCTTTTATAAGCCAACGGGCGGCAGTATCACCTTACGCGACAAGAACCTGACTGGCCTGCCCGGACAGAAGATCGCCCGTATGGGGATCGTGCGGACCTTCCAGCACGTCCGTTTATTCCGCGAAATGACGGTGATTGAAAACCTGTTAGTCGCCCAGCACCAGCACCTGAAAAGTGGCGTGTTTGCGGGGCTACTGAAAACCCCGGCTTTTCGCCGCAGTGAAGGCGAGGCGCTGGATCGCGCTGCCACCTGGCTTGAGCGGGTTGGCTTACTCGATATGGCGAATCGCCAGGCCGGTAACCTGGCTTACGGTCAGCAGCGCCGACTGGAGATCGCCCGCTGCATGGTGACGCGGCCGGAGATTTTAATGCTGGATGAACCGGCAGCCGGACTTAACCCGAAAGAGACGCATGAGCTGGATGCGCTGATCGCCGAGTTACGAGGCGAGCATAAGGTATCCGTTTTGTTGATTGAGCACGATATGAAGCTGGTAATGGGCATTTCTGACCGTATTTATGTGGTGAATCAGGGCACGCCACTGGCGAACGGCACGCCGGAAGAGATTCGTAATAATCCGGATGTGATCCGTGCCTATTTAGGAGAGGCGTAATATGGCCATGTTAACCATTGATAACGTCAGTGCGCACTATGGCAAAATTCAGGCGCTGCATAATGTCAGTTTGCATATCGATCAGGGCGAAATCGTCACCCTGATCGGCGCAAACGGTGCAGGCAAAACCACTTTGCTGGGCACATTATGCGGCGAGCCGCGCGCCACCAGCGGTACGATCACGTTTGACGGCAAAACCATTACCGACTGGCAAACGGCGCGCATTATGCGTGAGGCGATTGCCATCGTGCCCGAAGGTCGCCGCGTGTTCTCACGCATGACGGTGGAAGAGAACCTGGCCATGGGTGGTTTTTTTGCCAGTCGTCCGGAGTATCTGGCGCGCATCGAGCGCGTTTACACCCTGTTTCCACGTCTGGCAGAGCGTAAGGTGCAGCGTGCGGGCACCATGTCGGGCGGTGAACAGCAAATGCTCGCTATTGGTCGCGCGTTGATGAGTCAGCCGCGCCTGTTGTTACTTGATGAGCCTTCTCTGGGTCTGGCGCCGATTATTATCCAGCAGATTTTTGACACGATTGAGCAACTGCGCAGCGAAGGTATGACGATTTTCCTGGTTGAACAGAACGCGAACCAGGCGCTGAAGCTGGCCGATCGGGGCTACGTACTGGAAAATGGTCATGTCGTGCTGGAGGACAGCGGTGCGGCACTGCTGTCGAATGAAGCCGTGCGCAGCGCCTATCTGGGCGCCTAGGTTTCTCCGCCATCATCTATGCCGGGTGACTGCAGGCTCTGTGCCGGGCTGTCACCCGGCGGATTTTCCTTCCCTTACGGCACATACTTATCCCTGCTTCAGCAGCGCGGTTCAGCCCGGTGCTTTCCGGTCCATTAAACGCGCTTATCACTGTCATATCCTGACATTCTGTCGTCATTTTTCCGTCATCTGACTGTTATTTTTCCGTCATTTCCACATGTCATGTTACTTCGCGAGCAAAAAATGCGTGATAGCGCGCGTACCTACCTGAACAGGAAAATCCTATGTCCGTTGTTACTTTTCGTCGTAGCCTGATGAGCGCCCTGCTCGGTCTGGCGATCAGTGGTAATGCACTGGCCGTCACTGAGATCCCTTTCTGGCACTCAATGGAAGGCGAGTTAGGCAAAGAAGTTGACTCACTGGCACAACGTTTTAACCAGGAACACCCTGACTACAAAATCGTCCCTGTGTACAAAGGGAACTACGAACAAAGTCTGGCGGCAGGTATCGCTGCGGTCCGCACCGGAAAAGCGCCCGCGCTGTTGCAGGTTTACGAAGTGGGCACCGCCACCATGATGGCCTCTAAAGCCATTGTGCCTGTTTATCAGGTCTTTAAAGACGCGGGCATTTCAATGGACGAGAAGCAGTTTGTTCCTGCGGTCGCGGCTTACTACAGCAATTCAAAAGGCCAGCTGATCTCGCAACCGTTCAACAGCTCCACGCCTGTGCTGTACTACAACAAAGATGCGTTTAAAAAAGCCGGTTTAAACCCGGATCAGCCACCCAAAACCTGGCAGGAACTGGCAAAAGATGCCGATGCACTGCGTAAATCAGGCATGAGCTGTGGCTATGCCAGCGGCTGGCAGGGCTGGATTCAGATTGAGAACTTCAGCGCCTGGAACGGTTTGCCGGTGGCCACAAAAAATAACGGATTCGACGGCACCGATGCGGTACTGGAATTCAATAAACCGGCGCAGGTTCGCCATATCCAGTTGCTGGAAGACATGAACAAGAAAGGTGATTTCACCTATTTTGGTCGTAAAGATGAATCGACCGCGAAGTTCTATAACGGTGACTGTGGCATGACCACGGCCTCGTCAGGTTCACTGGCCGATATCCGCCATTACGCCAAATTCCATTACGGCGTCGGCATGATGCCTTACGATGCGGATATTCCGAATGCCCCGCAGAACGCGATTATCGGCGGTGCCAGCCTGTGGGTGATGAAAGGCAAAGATGCCAATACCTACAAAGGCGCGGCGGAATTTATGAAGTTCCTTACCGAGCCAAAAATTGCCGCGGAATGGCACCAGAAAACGGGCTACCTGCCTATTACTACCGCCGCGTATGAGCTGACGAAGAAAGAAGGCTTCTACGAGAAAAACCCAGGTGCGGATATTGCGATTCGCCAGATGATGAACAAGCCGCCGTTGCCTTACACCAAAGGCATGCGTCTGGGGAATATGCCGCAGATTCGTACCATCCTGGATGAAGAGTTAGAAAGCGTCTGGACCGGCAAGCAGACACCGCAGGCTGCGTTAGATAACGCCGTGAAGCGGGGTAATGAGCTGCTGCGTCGTTTTGAGCAACAGAATAAATAATCCGTTCTGCAGGCCAGCTCCGGCTGGCCTTTTTTCACCCAAGTCAGAGAACGTTATGTCTCCATCTCGCCCGGTGTTTCGTAATCGCCTGTTACCCTATTTGCTGGTGCTGCCGCAACTCCTGATCACCGCTATTTTCTTTGTCTGGCCAGCGGGTGAAGCGTTGTGGTATTCACTGCAAAACCTGGATCCTTTCGGCATCTCCAGCACCTTTGTGGGTCTGGCGAACTTTGAACGGCTCTTTTCCGACGGGCTTTATCTGGACACCTTCTGGACCACCATCAAGTTCAGCAGCATGGTCGCCTTTTTTGGCATGGTGTCCTCATTGCTCCTGGCGGCGCTGGTGGACTACGTCGTACGCCTGCGCAAGCTCTATCAGATGTTGCTGCTGTTGCCTTATGCGGTGGCACCGGTGATCGCGGCCGTATTGTGGATGTTCCTGTTCAGTCCCGGACTGGGGTTGCTGAGCTACCTGCTTAACCACATGGGCTATAACTGGAACTTCGCACAGAACAGCGGCCAGGCCATGTTCCTGGTGGTGCTGGCCTCCGTGTGGCAGCAGATGAGCTACAACTTCCTGTTCTTTTTTGCCGCGTTACAGTCGATACCAAAGTCGCTGGTCGAAGCCGCCGCCATTGATGGGGCAGGGCCGGTGCGTCGGTTCTTCTCTATTTCGCTTCCGTTGATTACCCCGGTGAGTTTTTTCCTGCTGGTGGTCAACCTGATTTATGCCTTCTTCGATACGTTCCCGGTCATTGATGCCGCGACAGGCGGTGGCCCGGTCCAGGCGACGACGACGCTCATCTATAAGATTTATCGTGAAGGCTTTACCGGTCTGGATCTCTCCTCATCTGCTGCGCAGTCCGTGGTGTTGATGCTGTTGGTTATCGCGCTGACCGTCATTCAGTTCCGCTTCGTCGAGCGTAAGGTGCAATATCAATGATTGAAAATCGTCGCGGGCTGGACATTTTCAGCCATGTCGTCCTGGTGCTGGGTATCCTGACCATCCTGTTTCCACTCTATGTGGCTTTTGTGGCCGCCACGCTGGATAACGACGCCGTCTATAACGTCCCGATGACGCTGATTCCCGGTACTCACCTGTGGGAAAACATTTCGCATATCTGGACGCAGGGCGTGAACGGCAACGGTCCGGCCTTTAGCCTGATGTTGATGAACAGCGTTATCATGGCGCTGGGCATCACCGTCGGTAAGATTCTGGTGTCGATTCTGTCCGCTTTTGCCCTGGTATGGTTTCGCTTCCCCCTGCGCTCACTGTTCTTCTGGATGATCTTTATCACCCTGATGCTGCCGGTCGAAGTGCGCATTTTCCCAACGGTGCAGGTGATTGCCGATCTCAACATGCTGGACAGCTACAGCGGCCTGACACTGCCCTTGATGGCCTCCGCGACGGCCACTTTCCTGTTCCGGCAGTTCTTTATGTCGCTGCCGGATGAGCTCATTGAAGCCGCGCGCATTGACGGTGCCAGCGCGATGCGTTTTTTCTGGGACATCGTGCTGCCCTTGTCAAAAACCAATCTGGCGGCGCTGTTCGTTATCACGTTTATCTATGGCTGGAACCAGTACCTCTGGCCATTATTAATCATTGATAACGCCAGCCTGGGCACGGCCGTGGCGGGGATCAAAAGCATGATCTCTACCAGCGGTTCGCCAACGCAGTGGAACGAAGTCATGGCCGCAATGTTATTAACCCTGATTCCACCCGTGGTGGTGGTGTTTGTTATGCAGCGCGCCTTCGTGCGTGGTCTGGTTGAGAGTGAGAAATAGTGATGGCAGGCGTAACCCTTCAGGCGGTGACCAAATCTTACGACGGTAAAAATCAAATCATCCAGCCGCTCAACGTCACGATCAATGACGGCGAGTTTATGGTGATGGTAGGCCCTTCGGGTTGTGGCAAATCCACGCTGTTGCGCATGGTGGCCGGACTGGAGCGCGTCACGTCCGGCGATATTTATATTGCGGATAAACGCGTCACGCATGAGGAGCCCAAGGATCGCGGCATTGCCATGGTGTTCCAGAACTACGCACTTTATCCCCATATGTCCGTCGAAGAAAATATGGCTTACGGCCTCAGGATTCGTGGGATGAGTAAAGAGCATATTCGCCAACGCGTGCTGGATGCGGCACGGAGCCTGGAGCTGGATCATCTGTTAACGCGCCGTCCACGTGAGTTATCCGGTGGACAGCACCAGCGCGTGGCCATGGGGCGTGCCATCGTGCGTGAACCCGCCGTGTTTTTGTTCGACGAGCCGCTCTCTAACCTGGATGCGCGCCTGCGCGTACAAATGCGCCTTGAGCTTCAGCAACTGCATCGCCGTCTGCAAACGACCAGCTTATATGTGACGCACGATCAGGTTGAAGCGATGACGCTGGCCCAGCGCGTGATGGTGATGAACAAAGGCGTGCTGGAACAGATTGGCACGCCGGTCGATGTTTACGAGCGCCCGGCCAGCCTGTTTGTGGCCTCCTTTATGGGTTCCCCCGCGATGAGTCTGATACAGGGCAATTTCAGCGAAGATGGCGCGCGCTTTGTGGTTGATGCGTCCCACGCTATTCCGGTGGGCGAGGGCAAAGCCAAATGGGCCAATCGCCCCGTGGTGCTTGGTATCCGGCCCGAACACGTTCAACTCAGTAGCCAGCAGCAGGGCGGCATTCCCTTCCGTGTTGAGACGCTTGAGATGCTGGGTGCCGACAATCTGGCACACGGTCGCATCGGTGAGGCACGTTTAGTGGTACGCTTACCCCATAGCGAGCGCCCGGAAGCAGGCAGCACCCTGTGGCTGCATCTGCCTGTTGAGGCGTTACATTTCTTCGATTCAAGTCACGGGAAGCGTCTGGAATGAGTGAAAAGCAATGGCCCTATCCGCGCATTGTCGCCCATCGTGGTGGTGGCAAGCTGGCACCTGAAAATACCCTTGCTGCGATTGATGTTGGCGCAAAATACGGACATCTGATGATTGAGTTTGATGCCAAACTCTCGGCAGATGCGCACATTTTTCTGCTGCATGACGATACGTTAGATCGCACCAGCGACGGCTGGGGCATTGCGGGCGAGCTCCCGTGGGACAAGCTGTCGCAGCTTGATGCGGGCGGTTGGTTCAGCGCGGCCTTTCAGGGCGAAAAGCTGGCCCGACTGGATGAGGTCGCGGCACGCTGCCGTCAGCATGGCTTGATGGCCAATATCGAAATTAAACCGACCACAGGGACCGATGCCGAAACCGGACGCGCCATTGCGCAGGCCGCTGCCACGCTGTGGCAGGGGCAACCTCTTCCTCTTCTATCCTCGTTCTCCTTTGTGGCACTGGAAGCGGCCATGCAGGCCGAACCACAACTGCCGCGCGGCCTGTTATCTCATCACTGGGATAACGCATGGCAGGAGAAGACGCGGGCGCTGGACTGCACTTCAATTCACCTGAATCACAAGGTCCTCACTGAGGCCAGAGTCGCTGAGCTGAAAGAGGCCGATCTGCGTATTTTGGTGTATACCGTGAACAGCCCGGAACGGGCAAGGACATTACTGAAATGGGGCGTCGATGCCATCTGTACTGACAGCATCGACAGCATTGGCCCCGATTTTCACTAGTTCATATTCTGTTGGTTCTGCTGCTGGCCCGGCTGCGATTTGATCACGCGCTGCTGGGCACTATCCCGCTGCTCCTGCAACTTCCGCTGTACATCCTGATTCTGACGCTGCTGGTCCTGCTGTAACTTCGTCTGCTGTTGCTGCGACTGGTTAAGCATCTGGGTCTGCATGCGTTGCTGGCTGGGATTATAGCCAGGCTTGTTGGGATCATTCGTGCTGTTTAGCATGTTCGCCATGCCGGTTAACGGCAGCAGGGCGGCGAAAACCATAAGCCACTTTTTCATTTTAATCCTCCAGTAAACGACCGGTGCTGTGTGTGCATGCCTGAAGCAGGTCATGTGGTCGTTAGCGTAAGTTTATGCGCTGGTTCAGATTACTGCTCCAGGAGTGCACTGAATTTGCGTTAATCCTTGATATTCGGCTTTGTTTGTAGTCAGTTACATAAAGAATAAAGAAATGTAAATAACCGTGAAGGTGGGAACGGAATGATGATGCAAGCCAGGTTACGCCAGCTGAGCTGGTCACTACTAATGAGTTTTACTGTTGTTACGGGGGCACATGCCGCACCGGTTCAGGCGCCGCCCGTCTCCTATGGCGTGGACAGCGATACGTTTCATCCGGTCAAAGCCCATAACGGCATGGTAGCGTCAGTCGATGCGCTGGCCACCAATGTGGGCGTGGATATCCTGCGTCAGGGCGGTAACGCGGTCGATGCCGCTGTGGCGGTTGGCTTCGCGCTGGCAGTGACGCATCCGCAGGCGGGCAACCTGGGCGGCGGTGGATTTATGCTGTTGCGAACGGCATCAGGACAGACCACGGCGATCGATTTTCGTGAAATGGCCCCGGCGGTGGCCTCGCGCGATATGTTCCTGGACAAGCAAGGCAACGCCGACAGTAAGCTTTCTCTAACGTCACCGCTGGCTTCAGGCACGCCTGGCACCGTGGCTGGCTTTGCGCTGGCGGTGAACAAATACGGTACGCTGCCGCTGAATAAACTGCTGGCTCCTGCCATCAAACTGGCGCGCGACGGGTTTATCGTGAATGATGCGCTGGCGGACGATCTTAACACCTATGGCAAGGAAGTCCTGCTCGCCCATCCCAACAGTAAAGCTATTTTCTTCAAACCTGATGGCACGCCCTGGCTGAAAGGCGAACGTCTGGTACAAAAGAATCTGGCTCACAGCCTGCAGTTGATCGCACAACAAGGCCCGGATGCGTTTTATAAAGGCAAGATTGCCGATCAGATTGCGGCCGAGATGGCGCAGCATGGCGGTCTGATAACGAAAGCCGATCTCGCGGCCTATCATGCGGTAGAGCGTAAGCCGATCAGCGGCACTTACCGGGGCTATGAGGTCTTCTCGATGCCACCACCCTCATCGGGCGGAATTCATATCGTGCAGATCCTGAATATCCTGGAAAATTTCGATCTGGGAAAAATGGGTTTTGGCAGCGCCGACGCCATGCAGGTCATGGCTGAAGCAGAGAAGTATGCCTATGCCGATCGTTCCGAGTATCTGGGCGATCCAGACTTCGTCAAAGTCCCGTGGCAGGCGCTGACCAGCAAAGCCTATGCCAAATCGCTGGCACAGCAAATCGATCTGGCGAAGGCACGGCCATCCAGTGATATTAAGCCCGGTAAACTGGCCCCTTACGAAAGTAATCAAACCACTCACTTCTCTGTGGTGGACAAAAGCGGCAATGCGGTTGCGGTCACCTACACCTTAAACACTAACTTCGGCAGTGGCATCGTAGCGGGTAACAGCGGCATTCTGATGAACAACCAGATGGATGATTTCTCGGCCAAACCGGGCACGCCGAATGTATATGGGCTGGTGGGCGGGGAAGCCAACGCGGTGCAGGCTGGAAAACGTCCGTTATCCTCAATGTCACCGACTATCGTTGCGAAGGACGGAAAAACCTGGCTGGTTACCGGTAGCCCGGGCGGCAGTCGCATTATCACCACGGTATTACAAATGGTCGTGAACAGCATTGATTACGGCATGAACGTGGCAGAGGCGACCAATGCGCCGCGTTTCCATCACCAGTGGCTGCCCGATCAGTTACGGGTTGAGAAGGGCTTCAGCCCGGATACGTTGCGCTTGCTCGAAGCGAAAGGACAACACGTTAAAGTGCAACCGGCCATGGGCAGTACACAAAGTATTATGATTGGTCCTGACGGTACGCTGTACGGAGCGTCTGATCCCCGCACGGTGGGCGATCTGAGTGCCGGTTATTGATATCGGTGGGCAGCCTTCTGGCTGCCCGTTTCGTTATGCTCTGATACGCGCCATAAAATGTGCATCTGTCATGTTCCCCTCGCGTATCGCATAGCCCTGCGCGGTGCCTTCAATTCGGAAACCGAACGGCTGGTACAGCGCGATTGCTTTGTGATTATCAGCAAAGACCGTCAGTTCAATGCGCGTCACCTGAAGCCAGTTGTCGCAAAGATCGACCATTGCCGCCATCAAAGCTTTGCCCACCCCGCGTCGATGAAACGCCGGATCAACGCCCATCCCTATGCTGGCGCAGTGTCGCCGCCGTGCTGTCGTAACGCCTTCAAGCGTGAGTTGCCCGACCACCTGCTCATCAATACAGGCTACCAACATATGCACACTGGCGCGTGGACTGGCCAGTTTTTGCTCCCATAGTGAGGGCGAGGGATAGGGCAGGTGCAGGGTTGCGGCCTGGGTTTCAGGCTGGCTGTAAAGACGAGTTAACGCGGGGGCATCAGCCGGGACAGCATGGCGAATCATCACCGAAGGCATGGCGGTTATCCTTATGAGCACGTGGTAAGCCCTTTAAACATCAGGGGATTTACGTCAGGCGTCAACAGAAATAATACACAAAAGCGCTTTACAGACGAGAATGATAATGATTATTATTGTCATGCTTTCTGGATGTTGTCGAGACGTCAGAAAGCACGACATTGCTCACATTGCTTCCAGTATTATTTAGCCAGCCGGGTGCTGGCTTTTTTTTTGCGCGCCCGACCTGCATTCCTTCAGTTCCGTTCAACAACCCTTTGCCAGAGGTTCATAATTTTTGAACAGAGAGGTGAAGTTTTTCAGCTATCAATCTTTCTCACCTGATACCAAACTATAAAAAACAGTGAGGAGATTTGAACATGATCTATTTACGTAAAGCTGAAGAACGTGGCCACGCTAATCATGGCTGGCTGGACAGCTGGCACACCTTCTCGTTTGCCAACTATTACGATGCAAATTTTATGGGCTTCTCAGCCCTGCGGGTGATTAATGAAGATGTGATCGATCCCGGACAGGGATTTGGTACGCATCCGCATAAAGACATGGAAATTTTGACCTATGTCCTGTCGGGTACCGTGGAACATCAGGACAGCATGGGCAACAAGGAACAGATTCCCGCGGGTGAGTTCCAGATCATGAGTGCAGGTACCGGCGTACGTCATTCAGAATACAACGCCAGCAAAACAGAACCGCTGCATCTTTACCAAATCTGGATCATTCCAGAGCGCACGGGGATTGAGCCGCGTTACGATCAGCGTCGCTTTCCGGATGTGCAGGGTCGCCAGTTTATCCTCACCCCGGATGCCCGTGACGGTTCGCTCAAAGTCTGGCAGGACATGACGCTATCGCGCTGGGTATTTGCGGCAGGCGAAAGCGACAGCGTGACCATTGAGGCGGGACGCCGTATCTGGATTCAGGTTGTCAAAGGCGACGTGAAGGTGAACGGGCAATCCGCGTCAAACAGTGATGCCTTTGCCGTTTGGGACGAAACTGGCCTGACGCTTGAAGCCGACAGCGCGGCCGAAGTGTTGTTGTTCGACCTGCCGCCGGTCTGAGCCTGAAGGGGGCGAGCCTGTCTCGCCCCATTAGCAATCTGCCTGTAAAAAAGTGGTAGACTCGTCGTCATGTGCTTTCAGCGAGATCCAGGCGCTTACGATGAAGAAGAAAAGACCGGTTTTACAGGACGTTGCCGATCGTATCGGTATCACCAAAATGACTGTCAGTCGTTATCTGCGCAATCCTGAGCAGGTGTCGGTTGCGCTGGGGGAGAAGATCGCCGTTGCGCTGGATGAGTTGGGTTACATCCCCAATCGCGCCCCCGATATGCTGTCCAACGCGACCAGCCGCGCCATCGGCGTGTTGCTGCCCTCGCTGACCAATCAGGTGTTCGCCGATGTTCTGCGGGGAATCGAAGCGGTGACAGATGAAGCCGGTTACCAGACGCTGGTGGCACACTTTGGTTATAACCCGGAAAAAGAGGAGCGCCAGCTGCGGTCGCTGCTTGGCTGGAACATCGATGGCGTGATTCTGACCGAACGCACACATACAGCAGGGACGTTACGCATGCTGGAGGTGGCCGGTATTCCGGTGATTGAAATGATGGACAGCGTTACGCCCTGTCTGGATATGGCGGTAGGCTTTGACAACGTCGAAGCCGCCCGGCAAATGACGCTGGCGATTCTGAAAAAAGGACACCGTCATACCGTTTATCTGGGGGCGCGCCTGGATGAACGCACGCTGCAAAAGCAGCGGGGTTATGAAAGTGCCATGCGCGAAGCCGGATTAACGCCGCGCAGTGTCATGATGGAAGAAGCCTCCTCTTTCAGTGCCGGTGGCGAATTGCTCCGCGAAGCGCAGCGACGCTATCCTCAGACGGACAGCCTGTTCTGTACCAACGACGATTTGGCGGTGGGCGCGATGTTTGAGTGCCAGCGTCAGGGGCTTCAGGTGCCTTCCCAAATGGCTATTGCCGGTTTTCACGGTCATGATATCAGTCAGGTGGTGACGCCTGCGCTGGCGACGGTTCTGACGCCGCGTGACCAAATAGGTCGTGAATCGGCCGCGTTGTTACTGGCGCGCATTGCCGGCGAAAACCGGGCCAGCCAGCCGCTGGATATGGGATTTGCTATTGTGGAAGGCGGCAGTATCTGATTCGCGCAAATTTATGAGTCAGCTCACACTTTAAGGCTTCAGTCAGTAAAAAGGTTGCCAGAGTGTAATGTCACCAGGAGAATGATAAGCATCATTGTTATCGGTAACATGGCACATTGACTTGCCGGAGTAGAAAATGACGACGCAATCCACGCCACATCACGTTTTTATTTTGATGGGTGTTTCAGGCAGCGGCAAATCCGTTGTGGCAAACCGGGTCTCCCACCAGTTGAACACCGCTTTTCTCGATGGCGATTTTCTTCATCCCCGCGCCAATATCTTAAAGATGGCAGAAGGCCATCCGCTGGACGATAACGACCGTTTGCCATGGTTACAGGCATTGAACGACGCGGCGTTCGCTATGCAACGTACGCAGGCGATCTCCATCATCGTCTGCTCAGCGTTGAAAAAGCATTACCGCGATATGCTTCGACAGGGCAACGACAACCTGCGTTTTGTCTACCTGAAAGGGGATTTCGACACCATCGAATCGCGTCTGAAAGCGCGCAAAGGGCACTTCTTTAAGCCGCAAATGCTGGTAACACAATTTGCGACGCTGGAAGAGCCGGGTGCGGATGAAACGGATGTGCTGGCTGTCGATATCACGCACTCCCTGGACGAGGTTGTAGCGGCAACGGTTGCAACCATTAAGGATGCAATCAATCAAGGCTAGACCATGAATACCGCAACACTTATTTTGACTGCAGCAGGCTCTGTCCTGCTGCTGCTTTTTCTGGTGATGAAAGCCCGGATGCATGCTTTTCTTGCCCTGATGTTGGTTTCTGTAGGCGCGGGTCTGTTGTCGGGCATGCCGCTGGATAAAATCGCGGAAACGATGCAGAAAGGCATGGGCGGCACGCTCGGTTTCTTAGCCATCGTCGTGGCGCTGGGTGCCATGTTTGGCAAGATCCTGCATGAAACCGGGGCGGTGGATCAGATTGCGATTCGCATGCTGAAAACCTTTGGCGAGAGCCGGGCGCATTTTGCCATGGGCATTGCCGGCTTAATCTGCGCGTTGCCGCTGTTCTTTGAGGTGGCCGTAGTGCTGCTGATTAGCATCGCATTCGCTGTCGCCAGGCGGACAGGGGATAACCTGGTCAGGCTGGTTATTCCCTTATTTGCCGGTGTGGCGGCGGCGGCGGCCTTTTTGCTGCCGGGCCCTGCGCCCATGCTGTTAGCTTCGCAAATGCATGCGGATTTCGGCTGGATGATTTTGCTTGGGCTGTGTGCCGCTCTGCCGGGCATGCTGATTGCCGGGCCGTTGTTTGGCAATTTTATCGCGAAGCGCGTAACGTTCAGCGCACCACCGGAAGATCATCAGCCCGACGTTGATGCCGGCAAGTTGCCCTCTTTTGGCTTTAGCCTGGCGCTTATCCTGTTTCCACTTGTGCTGGTCGGGCTGAAAACCATTGGTGCACGCTTCACCGCTGAGGGCTCTACACTTTACGAGTGGCTGGAATTCATCGGGCATCCCTTCATCGCGATTCTGCTGGCCTGTCTGGTCGCTATCTATGGCCTGGCGTACCGTCAGGGCATGGATAAAGAAAAAGTGATGCAGATTTGTGGCAGTGCGCTGCAGCCTGCAGGGATTATTTTGCTGGTAATAGGAGCGGGCGGCGTCTTTAAACAGGTGCTGGTTGATTCTGGCGTAGGGCCGGTACTGGGCAATGCCTTAACCGGTGCCGGGCTGCCGGTTGCTCTGGCCTGTTTTATTCTGTCCGGTGCGGTCCGGGTGATTCAGGGGTCGGCGACGGTGGCCTGCCTGACGACGGTGGGCTTGATCATGCCGGTGATAGAACCGTTGCATTACTCCGGTGCACAACTGGCAGCCTTGTCCATCTGCATCGGCGGCGGTTCCATTATTATCAGCCATGTTAATGATGCGGGCTTCTGGTTGTTTGGCCGCTTCACCGGCGCGACCGAAGGTGAAACGCTCAAGACATGGACGCTGATGGAAACCATTTTAGGCACCGTGGGCGCGGTGGTCGGGATGATCGCCTTTACCCTGCTCACCTGAGCGATTTAACCCGGGCAACGCTGCCCGGGTTAACGCCGACAGCTATAGCTTCAGATACACACGAATCCCGTCTAAAAACATCTGCGTCGCCAGCATAATCAGGATCAATCCCATCAGGCGCTCCAGTGCGTTAACGCCTTTGTCCCCCAGCAGACGCAGAAACAGGCCCGATAACAGCAGGATCATCACCGTTACGCCCCAGGCGATGAGTAAGGCTCCAACCAGGTGCGACATCTGGTTTGGATACTGGTGGGATAACAGCATCAGTGTCGCCAGCAGTGAAGGCCCCGCCACCAGTGGGATGGCCAGCGGCACCAGAAAGGGTTCTTCGCCCGCCGGTAACCCGGTACTGCTGCTTTCCGGCGAGGGGAAAATCATCTTAATAGCGATTAAAAACAGAATAACGCCACCGGAAATGGAGACGGTTTCGGTACGCAGATTAAGGAAGGCCAGAATGCGTTCGCCCGTGAATAAAAACAACAACATGATGATAAGGGCAATCAGCATTTCGCGAATAAGCACGACGCGCCGACGTTTGGGTTCCAGATGCTTTAAAACCGACATAAAAATCGGCAAATTGCCCAACGGATCCATTATTAACAACAATAATATTGTTGCTGAGATCATTTCAGTCATTCGTTTAACATCTTCTCGTTATAGATAAAGCCGGGTTATTAGCAGGGCTGCTGAAAAAGTTGGCCCGATTACATTAATTCACTTGCCAGAAAATCTGCATTTTGTAGAGTTAATCATCACAGGCAACGTTGATTATTACGCAGAGTGGCGTGAAAGTACCACGACACTTTTCCCTTCGATGAGAAAGTCAGGTGTTTATCACCCTGAAACGGATATGACATGAAGAATGTAGGTTTAGTGGGTTGGCGCGGTATGGTGGGTTCAGTGCTGATGTCCCGCATGAGTGAAGAACGTGATTTTGATGTAATCAATCCGGTCTTTTTCTCCACTTCACAACATGGTGAAGCGGCCCCGACGTTTGCGGGCAAACAGCAGGGAACATTGCAGGACGCCTTTGATATTGACGCGTTGAAGGCGCTGGATATCATCATTACTTGCCAGGGCGGCGACTATACCTCTGAGGTGTATCCGAAATTGCGTGCCAGTGGCTGGAATGGCTACTGGATTGATGCGGCGTCCACGCTGCGCATGAAAGACGATGCCATTATTATCCTGGATCCGGTTAACCATCAGGTTATTCGTCAGGGCATCGACAGCGGCATCAAAACTTTTGTTGGCGGCAACTGTACGGTGAGTCTGATGTTGATGTCACTGGGCGGCCTGTTCGCACATGATTTGGTTGAATGGGTCTCCGTGGCTACGTATCAGGCTGCGTCCGGGGGCGGTGCCCGTCACATGCGCGAGCTGCTCACACAGATGGGCATGCTGCACGATCACGTGGCGACCTCGTTGCAAAATCCTGCCTCTGCCATTCTGGATATCGAACGTAGCGTGACGGATTTCACGCGCTCTGGCACGTTGCCGACGGATAATTTCGGCGTGCCGTTAGCGGGCAGCCTGATTCCGTGGATCGACAAGCAGCTTGATAATGGCCAAAGCCGCGAAGAGTGGAAAGGACAGGCTGAGACTAACAAGATTCTGGCGACCCCGCGCGTCATTCCTGTCGATGGACTTTGCGTCCGTGTCGGTGCGCTGCGCTGTCACAGTCAGGCTTTCACGCTGAAACTTAAAAAAGATCTGCCGCTGGCCGAGATTGAGCAACTGCTGGCGTCCCATAATGAATGGGTAAAAGTCGTGCCTAACGATCGTGAAATCACTATGCGTGAACTGACGCCTGCGGCGGTAACGGGTACGCTGAACACGCCGGTCGGCCGTCTGCGCAAACTGAATATGGGACCAGAATACCTCTCGGCCTTTACCGTGGGCGATCAACTACTGTGGGGTGCGGCTGAGCCGTTGCGCCGCATGTTACGTCTGTTGATCGACTAAATCTGAAAGACGATAAAGACCGGGTTTTTCCGGTCTTTTTTCTACAAATCCCTGCAAACTGTTCTACCGTTACGATCACTAAGTGATCCGCTTCCCCTTTTTGCCTGTCCAGAAATAAATTTTTGCTGATCTGCTCTGTCAACGCTCGCCGCCAAGCTATGATTTAACATAGGCGTGTAACAGACGGGCTGTTTTAATGTATTCACTAACTGGTTGTTGTGGCTGGTAAAGACAGACTTTTTTCGGTGCAAGCTGGCCGCGTTTTTTTTCAAAAGGCGCGTGGTTCCGGCGTGTGAGCAGCATCCTGTCACACTGTTAACGCACACTCGGCAGTTGCCCGTTTTATGTCATGTTAAAGCGGCCAGGGAAATGTCGCCGTGGCTCACGGCTCCCGGCGTGTAAGACAGGTGGCGAGTCCGGCAGGCCGTTGACCGCCTTTCGTCCATACGGCACGCAGGCATGATGATCGCGCCAAAAAAAGATACTGCATTTGAGTGAAGATTATGAGACATAAATCCGTTATGTATTAATATATTTTACTGTTTTTCATCATTGTGCAAGGGCGCTCACATACCGGCTCCGCGGTTGAAGTCGACGGTATACAGGAAAATCGTCCGAATGACGCAGGATTGCATCAGGAAACGGACGGTAGGGGAAAGTCAAAATTATCTAATGTCTCGGAGTGCCGGATAGTCGTCTGGTGATACTGCGGGATTGGCATCAAGCAGACAGGCTTAATGCTTACTGGTTGTGATTTAAGGAGGCGCGTGGTGACAAGCGTTTTTTGCTGGCGCCCACGCCGCTGTACTCATGGCTCAATGAAGAGCAGCGCAAGAGATATGCGATAGCGCGTGCATCGTGGTCTTTTAGCCTGCCAACTATCACAGGAAGAAAGTCATGTCAGAGCTACCCGATCGCCAGGCGATCAATGCCCTTTTTGCGGGTAACTATTCCGACCCCTTTTCGCTGCTGGGGATGCATAAAACAGAAAACGGTCTTGAAGTGCGGGCGTTGCTCCCCGAGGCCCTTGAAGTGTGGGTTATCGAAACCTCCACAGGACGTAAGCTTGCTCAACTGAAATGCGATGACGCGCGCGGGTTTTTCAGCGGCGTTATTCCTCGTCGTAAAAATCCCTTTCGCTATCAACTGGCTGTGAACTGGCATGGTCAGCAAAACCTCATCGATGATGCTTACCGCTTTGGTCCTCTGTTGCAGGAGATGGATTTGTGGCTGCTGGCGGAAGGAACTCACCTTCGGCCTTATGAAACCCTGGGCGCGCACGGTGATGTGATTGATGGCGTCATCGGCACGCGTTTCTGCGTCTGGGCTCCTAATGCGCGTCGTGTCTCCGTTGTCGGTGATTTCAACTTTTGGGATGGCCGCCGCCATCCGATGCGTTTGCGCCAGGAAATGGGGGTCTGGGAGCTGTTTGTTCCTGGGGCCATTAACGGGCAGCTCTATAAATTTGAAATCATCGATGCGCAGGGTCAGTTGCGAATCAAAGCCGATCCCTATGCCTTTGAGGCGCAAATGCGGCCACAAACGGCCTCGATGATTTGTGGCCTGCCAGAAAAAGTCGAGATGTCAGAGGCCCGTAAAGCGGCCAATGGCTTCGACAAGCCTGTTTCTATTTACGAAGTTCACCTGGGATCGTGGCGCCGCCATACCGACAACAACTTCTGGCTCAGCTACAAAGAGCTGGCTGAGCAGCTGGTGCCTTACGTGAAAGAGATGGGGTTTACCCATATCGAATTGCTGCCCATCAATGAGCATCCTTTTGACGGCAGTTGGGGCTATCAGCCGCTGGGCATGTATGCGCCCACGCGCCGTTTTGGCACCCGGGATGATTTCCGTCACTTTATCGAGACGGCCCATGCGGCGGGACTCAACGTTCTGCTGGACTGGGTGCCAGGCCATTTCCCCAGCGACGACTTTGGCCTGGCGAAATACGATGGCACAGAACTGTACGAACACAGCGATCCACGTGAAGGCTACCATCAGGACTGGAACACACTGATTTACAACTTTGGTCGCCGCGAAGTCAGTAATTATCTGTCAGGCAATGCGCTTTACTGGCTGGAACGTTTTGGTATTGATGGTCTGCGCGTGGATGCCGTTGCTTCAATGATCTATCGCGATTACAGCCGCGCCGAGGGCGAATGGATCCCCAATCAATATGGCGGTCGGGAAAATCTCGAAGCGATTAACTTCCTGCGCTACACCAACCGCACGCTGGGGCATGTCGCGCCCGGTACGGTGACGATGGCCGAAGAGTCTACCGATTATCCCGGCGTTTCACGTCCTCCTGAAAGCGGCGGCCTGGGATTCTGGTACAAATGGAATCTGGGCTGGATGCATGACACGCTCGACTACATGAAGCTCGATCCCGTTCATCGCCGTTACCATCACAACCTGATGAGCTTCGGCATCATGTACAACTACAGCGAAAACTTTGTCCTGCCGTTGTCCCATGACGAGGTGGTGCACGGTAAACGCTCTATCCTGGATCGCATGCCCGGCGACGCCTGGCAAAAATTTGCCAACCTCCGCGCCTATTACGGCTGGATGTGGGCGTTCCCGGGTAAAAAACTGCTGTTTATGGGCAACGAATTCGCACAGGGCAAAGAGTGGAACCATGATGTCAGCCTGGACTGGCATTTGCTGGAAGGGGAAGACAACTGGCACCACGGTGTGCAGCGTCTGGTGCGTGATTTGAACCATACCTACCAATATTACACCCCGCTTCATCAGCTTGATTTCGATCCGGCCGGATTCGAATGGCTGGTGGTGGATGACGCCGAACATTCAGTTTTTGCCTTTGTGCGTCGCGATCGTGAAGGCAATGAAATCATTGTCGTCAGCAACTTTACGCCTGTACCGCGGCCGGGCTATCGCTTTGGCGTCAATCAGGCGGGCAGCTGGCGCGAAGTCATCAATACCGATCAGCATGACTATCACGGCAGCGACGTACGTAATCATCGTGTCCATACCGATCAGCAGGAAAGCCACGGTCGTCCCCAGTCACTGAGCCTGAACTTACCGCCTCTGGCGACGGTATGGTTGGTGCGGGAGGGAGAATGATCGTGCGTGCCGGACATCCCCACCCGCTGGGTGCCAGCTATGACGGGAAGGGCGTAAACTTTACGCTGTTCTCCCATCATGCTGAGCGCGTTGAACTCTGCCTCTTCGACGAGAACGGCCTTGAGCAGCGCGTTGAACTCCCTGCGCGTAGCGGCGATATCTGGCACGGTTATCTCCCGGGCGTCCAGCCCGGACAGCGCTATGGTTACCGGGTTTATGGCCCCTGGGCACCGCAGGCGGGGCATGTTTTCAATCCCGCCAGGCTGCTGGTCGATCCCTGTGCCAAAGCGGTGCTGGGCGACATCCCCGACGATCCGCGTTTCCACTGTGGCTACAGGGAGCCCGACACACGCGATAACGCGGCGCTGGCACCCAAATCTGTCGTGGTGATGGAGGATTTCGACTGGCAGGGAGATCAGGCGCCGCGCACGCCATGGGGCAGCAGCGTGATTTATGAAGCCCATGTTCGCGGTTTGACCCAGCTGCATCCCGGTATTCCTGAGGCACTGCGTGGCACTTATGCCGCACTGGCGCATCCTGTGATGATCGATTACCTGCTCCAACTGGGCATTACGGCTATCGAGTTACTGCCTGTGGCCCACTTTGCCAGCGAGCCGCGCCTGTTGCGTCTGGGCTTAACCAACTACTGGGGCTATAACCCTTTTGCCCTCTGGGCGGTCGATCCCCGTTATGCTTCCGGCCAGGATGGGCTGTCTCCGCTGCAGGAGTTTCAGCAGACGGTGAAGCGCCTGCATGCTGCGGGCATTGAAGTGCTCCTGGACGTGGTGTTTAACCATACGGCAGAACTGGATGAGACCGGGCCGACAATATCCTTTCGCGGCATCGACAATGCCAGCTATTACTGGCTCGACGACCAGGGCGGTTATCACAACTGGACTGGCTGCGGTAACACACTCAATCTGAGCCATCCTCAGGTCATGAACTGGATACTGGAGGCGTTGCGTTACTGGGTGCGCGTCTGCCACGTGGATGGCTTTCGCTTTGATCTGGCACCGGTTCTGGGGCGTGAGCCTGACTACCATCGCGACGCCGCGCTGTTCGAGGCCATGCGCGCCTGCCCGATCCTCTCAACGGTCAAACTGATTGCCGAGCCCTGGGATATTGGCCCCAATGGTTATCAGGTAGGGAATTTCCCCGCACAGTTTGCTGAATGGAACGATCAGTTTCGTGATACGGCCCGCCGGACGTGGCTGCATGAGGATGTGACGATGGGGGATTTTGTCTGCCGGTTTGCCGCCTCAAGCGACCTTTTTCAGCACAATGGCCGCAAGCCCCATGCCAGCCTGAATATGATCACCGCGCATGATGGTTTCACGCTGCGCGACCTGGTGAGCTTCAGTCAAAAACATAATGAAGCCAACGGCGAACAAAACCGTGACGGACATGGTAACAATTACAGCCATAACCATGGTACAGAAGGATTGGTGGTCAGTGCGGATGTGGCCCAGCGCCGCAGGCGCAGCACGGAAGCGCTGCTGACGACGTTGTTGCTTGCTCAGGGTACACCGATGCTGCTGGCCGGGGACGAGCGTGGTCAAACCCAGCACGGCAACAATAATGCCTACTGCCAGGACAACCCACTGACCTGGCTCAAGTGGGACGATGAAGAAAAAAGCCTTGTCGACTTTACCGCATCGCTGATTCACCTGCGTAAGCGCATTCCGGCACTCACTGCGGATAGCTGGTGGCAGAACGAGGACGGCAATGTCGAGTGGCTGGATGACCAGGGTAAACCTGTGGATGAAGGCGGCTGGAAGCAGGGCATGCGCAGGTTGCAAATTCTGCTCTCTGGTTGCTGGTTAATAACAATAAATGCGACAGATACGCAATGTGATATCGCCTTACCAGACGGAGAATGGCACGTCCTTCCTCCTTTTACCGGGGAATGTAACCCCATCCGATTAACTGTCTGGCATGGTCCCGCACACGCTGTGTGTGTGTTCCAAAAGCAATGATAAGGAGTCAGACATGGTTAAATTAGAAAGAGCAGAACATCTTATGCTGGCGCGCCAGCTCCCTACACAAACCATCGCCCTTGTACTCGCTGGAGGACGCGGGACGCGCCTGGTGGATCTGACCGCCAAACGCGCCAAGCCCGCCGTTCATTTTGGCGGCAAATTCCGCATTATCGATTTTGCGCTCTCCAACTGTGTTAACTCCGGCATTCGCCGTATCGGCGTCATTACGCAGTATCAATCTCATACGTTAACTCAACATATTCAGCGTGGTTGGTCTATCTTCAACGAAGAGATGAATGAATTTGTTGATCTGCTTCCGGCTCAGCAGCGGTTTTCCACCGAGCACTGGTATCGCGGCACAGCGGATGCGGTGACCCAGAACCTCGACGTTATCCGGCGTTACAACGCGCAGTATGTGGTTATCCTGGCAGGCGATCACATCTACAAAATGGATTACTCCAGAATGCTGCTGGATCACGTGCTGAACGATGCCCGCTGCACGATCGCGTGTCTGCCGGTGCCCGTCGCAGAGGCGACCGCGTTTGGTGTGATGGCGGTTGACGAAAACAATAAAGTAATCGATTTCGTGGAGAAGCCGCCGAAGCCGCCAACCATGCCGGGCGATGACACAAAATCGCTCGCCAGCATGGGGATTTACGTTTTCGACGCCGAGTATCTCTATGGTTTGCTGGAGGACGATCTGCATCAGGCCGGTTCAAGCCACGATTTCGGCAAAGATATTTTGCCGAAGGTCGTAGAAAGTGGTGAGGGCTACGCCCATTCATTTGCGATCTCTTGTGTGCAAAACGATCACGAGGCTCCGCCTTACTGGCGGGATGTCGGTACGCTGGAGGCTTACTGGCGTGCGAACCTCGATTTGGCCTCGGTCACACCGGAACTGGATATGTACGACAGCAGCTGGCCGATTCGTACCCATATGGAACCCTTACCCCCGGCGAAGTTTGTCCAGGACCGTTCCGGTAGCCATGGTATGACAATGAATTCCCTGGTCTCTGGCGGCTGCATTATTTCGGGCTCGGTGGTCGTGAATTCGGTTATGTTTTCCCGCGTGCGGGTGAACTCATTTTGCAACATTGATTCAACGGTACTGCTGCCTGATGTGGTGGTTGGCCGATCCTGTCGTCTGCGCCGCTGCGTCATTGACCGCGCCTGTGTGTTGCCAGAAGGGATGGTGATTGGTGAAAACCCTGATGAAGACAGCCGCCGCTTTTTCCGTTCAGAAGAAGGCATTGTACTGGTGACCCGCGCCATGCTGGCCAAACTCAGTAGTGCGGGACAATAAACGACAAGCGGCACACAACCCATCGGCACGAGGATCGTGCCTGGTAACTTAATGAGGTCGAGGATGCAGGTTTTACATGTCTGTTCAGAACTTTTCCCGCTGTTGAAAACGGGCGGGCTGGCTGATGTAGTCGGGGCATTACCTCAGGCACAAATTGCGGGTGGAACAGATACGCGAGTGTTACTTCCCGCGTTTCCTGCATTACGTAAAGGAATACCGGATACGCAGTTGGTGGCGGAGTTGCAGACGTTTGCCGGGCCCGTTCGCTTACTGTTTGGGCAGTTTGATGGGGTAGGCATTTACCTTATTGATGCCCCTGATCTCTATGATCGTCCGGGTAGTCCTTATCATGATGAATCGCAGTTTGCCTACGTCGACAACTATTTACGCTTTGCTTTACTGGGGTGGATGGGCTGTGAGTTAGGCTGCGGACTGGACAGCTACTGGCGGCCCGATATCGTCCACGCACACGACTGGCATGCAGGGCTGACCTGTGCCTATCTTGAAGCGCGTGGACGGCCTGCAAAATCCGTTTTCACCGTGCATAACCTGGCCTATCAGGGACTGTTTTCCGCGCATCATCTGGATCAGATTCAGCTGCCACAATCCTTTTTTAATATGTACGGCCTGGAGTTTTTTGGACAGATCTCGTATCTGAAAGCGGGCCTGTTTTACGCAGATCATGTGACGGCCGTAAGCCCAACCTATGCGCATGAAATCACCACGCCCGAATACGGTTACGGCATGGAAACCCTGCTGGCCCAACGGATGCGCGAAGGGCGTTTAAGCGGTGTGTTAAATGGTGTCGATCCGGCAATCTGGGATCCCTCCCATGATCTGCTGCTGAGCTCACGCTATAACCGCGATACGCTGGAAGCCAAAGCGGAAAACAAGCGTCAGCTGCAGGTGGCGATGGGACTGAAGGTGGACGACAAAGCCCCCGTCTTTGCCGTGATCAGCCGCCTGACCCGGCAGAAAGGGCTGGATCTGGTACTGGAAGCGCTGCCCGGTTTGCTGGCTCAGGGCGGACAACTGGTGCTGTTAGGGCAGGGTGATGCCGAACTGCAACAGGGTTTTCTGGCCGCTGCGGCGGAACATCCCGGCAGTGTTGGCGTACAGATTGGCTACCACGAAGCGTTTTCGCATCGCATCGTTGGCGGCGCGGATGTCATCATGGTGCCAAGCCGCTTCGAGCCTTGTGGTCTGACACAGCTCTACGGACTGAAATATGGCACCCTGCCATTAGTGCGTCGCACGGGCGGCCTGGCCGATACGGTAAACGACAGTTCGCTGGAAAACCTGGCGGATGGTATTGCCAGTGGATTCAGTTTTGAAGACAGTAATGCCTGGTCTTTATTAAGGGCCATTCGTCGCGCGTTTGTGTTGTGGTCTCGCCCTTCACTGTGGCGTTATGTGCAGCGTCAGGCGATGGGGATGGATTTTAGCTGGCAGGTCGCCGCTCAAGCCTACCGCGATCTTTATCAACGTTTGTTGTAACGGATTGGGAAACTGAAAATGAATACACCATTCACTTACGCTTCACCTACGTTGACGGTTGATGCTTTAAAGCACTCAATTGCATACAAACTGATGTTCACCATTGGTAAAGACCCTTCCATTGCGAATAAACACGAATGGCTGAACGCTGCACTGCTGGCCGTGCGCGATCGTATGGTTGAGCGCTGGCTGCGTTCTAACCGCGCGCAACTTTCTCAGGATGTGCGGCAGGTTTATTACCTGTCGATGGAATTTCTGATGGGGCGCACGTTGGGTAATGCTCTGCTGGCGATGGGGATCTACGACGATCTCAATCTGGCGCTCGACGAAATGGGCCTCGATCTGGCCGAGTTGATGGAAGAAGAGAACGATCCCGGTCTGGGTAACGGTGGCCTGGGTCGCCTCGCGGCCTGCTTCCTGGACTCGCTGGCAACGCTCGGTATGCCGGGCCGCGGCTACGGCATTCGCTACGATTACGGCATGTTCAAACAGAATATTGTGGATGGCGAGCAGAAAGAGTCACCGGATTACTGGCTTGAATACGGCAACCCGTGGGAGTTCCAGCGTTTCAACACCCGTTATAAAGTTCGCTTCGGTGGCCGTGTTCAGCACGAAGGGGCCAAGGTTCGCTGGCTGGAAACCGAAGAGATTCTGGCTATGGCCTACGATCAAATCATCCCCGGCTACGATACGGATTCTACTAACACGTTACGTTTGTGGGGCGCGCAGGCCAGTAACGAAATCAACCTGGGTAAATTCAATCAGGGTGACTATTTTGCGGCTGTGGAAGACAAGAACCACTCAGAAAACGTGTCCCGCGTGCTTTACCCCGACGACTCAACCTATTCCGGTCGGGAACTGCGTTTGCGCCAGGAATATTTCCTCGTGTCGGCTACCGTGCAGGACATTCTGAATCGTCACTGGACGATGCACCGGACCTGGGGCAACCTGGCGGACAAAATTGCCATTCACCTCAATGACACCCATCCGGTGCTGGCGATTCCCGAGCTGATGCGGTTGTTGATTGATGAGCATAAATTTACCTGGGATGATGCGTTCGATGTGTGCTGCCAGGTGTTTTCGTATACCAACCACACCTTGATGAGCGAAGCGCTGGAAACCTGGCCGGTAGATATGATTGGCAAGATCCTGCCGCGCCACCTCAGCATCATTTTTGAAATCAACGACTTTTTCCTTAAAACGATTCAGGAATATTATCCTGACGACTGGGATCTGCTGTCGCGCATTTCTATCATTGATGAGAACGACGGGCGCCGGGTGCGCATGGCCTGGCTGGCCGTGGTCGTCAGTCACAAGGTCAATGGCGTTTCAGAGCTGCACTCGAACCTGATGGTTCAGTCCCTGTTTGCCGATTTCTCCCGCCTGTTCCCCGGCCGTTTCTGCAACAAAACCAATGGCGTTACGCCGCGCCGCTGGCTGGCGCTGGCAAACCCACCTCTGTCTGAATTACTGGATGAGCAGATTGGTCGTAACTGGCGGACAGATTTAAGCCAGCTCAGCGAGCTGAAAGCCTGTATCGATTACCCGGCCTTTATTGAGAAAGTGGCGGATGCCAAGCTGGAAAACAAAAAACGGCTCGCCGTCTGGGTGGCGAAAAACCTCGATGTGGTGATCGATCCTAACGCGTTGTTCGACGTTCAGATCAAGCGTATTCATGAGTATAAGCGCCAGTTACTTAACGTCCTGCACGTGATTACCCGTTACAACCGCATCAAAGCCGATCCCGATGCCGAGTGGGTGCCGCGCGTGAATATTTTTGCGGGTAAAGCGGCTTCGGCGTACTACGTTGCCAAGCACATTATCCATTTGATTAACGATGTGGCGAAGGTGATTAACAATGATCCTCAGGTTAAAAATAAGCTGAAGGTCGTCTTTATCCCTAACTACAGCGTGAGTCTGGCGCAGATTATTATTCCGGCGGCCGATCTCTCTGAGCAAATCTCGACGGCAGGTACCGAAGCCTCGGGCACCAGTAACATGAAATTTGCCCTCAACGGTGCGCTGACCATTGGCACGCTGGACGGTGCCAACGTCGAAATGCTGGAGCATGTGGGCAAAGAAAACTTCTTTATTTTTGGTAATACCACTCCGCAGGTCGAAGCCTTGCGTCAGGCAGGCTACAACCCGCGTAAGTACTATGAAGAAGATGCCGAACTGCACCAGGTGCTGACCCAGCTCGCCTCGGGCGTCTTTAGCCCGCAGGATCCGGGCCGCTACCGTAACCTGTTCGATTTGCTGGTGAACTTTGGCGATCACTACCAGTTGCTGGCGGATTACCGCAGTTATGTGGATACGCAGGATAAGGTCGATGAACTGTATCGTCAGCCAGACGAATGGCAGCGCCGCGCCGCCATGAATATCGCCGGCATGGGCTATTTCTCGTCTGACCGCACGATTCAGGAGTATGCGGATGAGATCTGGAATATTTCGCCGGTGAGGTTGTAGTCTGGCGGTAAAGTTGAGATTGAGGGGGGCTGGTGACAGCCCCTTTTTTATTGGGGCGTTGTTCGTGGGGTGAGGGTTTACGGTTGTGCGCCGGGAATATTTTGCCCGCGGGGCGGGGGAGATTACGGTTGTGCGCCGGGAATATTTTGCCCGCGGGCCGGGGGAGATTACGGTCCTGCATCGGGGAATTTTCCGCCCGCCAGGCGATGGCAGTTTCAGCCTGTCCGTGCAGGCGGCCGGGTTAAGGGGCTTGCGCCAGCCCCTTAACAATCCCGGCGGCCGGCAGCCGTCGCTGTGCCTTCGTCACTCACTCCGGCCTGACGGACCGTCCGGATGCGCCGTCCCTGGCGCAGCCGTCCTCTGCGCGGCATCCTGCCGCGCCGTCCTGGCCTCCGTTCCCTCCTCAGCGCGCCGGATGCCGGCAGGAAACCCCTGCCTGTGGGATCGTGTTACTGATGTGGTGTGGTGTTGTCTGAGGATTTGTCTGTTTGGCCGCGGGGCGGGAAGATTACGGTCCTGCATCGGGGAATTTTCCGCCCGCCAGGCGATGGCAGTTTCAGCCAGTCCGTGCAGGCGGCCGGGTTAAGGGGCTTGCGCCAGCCCCTTAACAATCCCGGCGGCCGGCAGCCGTCGCTGTTCCTTCGTCTCTCACTCCGGCCTCACGGGCCGTCCGGATGCGCCCTCCCTGGCGCAGCCGTCCTCGTCGCGGCATCCCTGCCGCGACGCCCTGGCCTCCGTTCTCTCCTCAGCGCGCCGGATGTCGGCAGGAAACCCCTGCCTGTGGGATCGTGTTACTGATTTAGAGTGGTATTGTCTGAGCGGGTGTTTGTCGGGCGGGAAGATTACGGTCCTGCACCGGGAATTTTCCGCCCGCCAGGCGATGGCAGTTTCAGCCAGTCCGTGCAGGCGGCCGGGTTAAGGGGCTTGCGCCAGCCCCTTAACAATCCCGGCGGCCGGCAGCAATCGCTGTTCCTTCGTCTCTCACTCCGGCCCCACGGGCCGTCCGGATTCGCCGTCCCTGGCGCAGCCGTCCTCTGCGCGGTATCCCTGCCGCGCCGTCCTGGCCTCCGTTCCCTCCTCAGCGCGGCGGATGCCGGCAGAAAAACCCCCGCCTGCCAGTCCTGGGTTTTTAAAAAGCCGGTGTTGTCTGTGGTCAGTGTATGAAGTGAGGATCAAAAATGAACGCTTTAATAAACAGGGCATTGACTCAAAATCAGCAGACTGTAGGACTTTCCGGTTACCTACAGCGACACCGGAAGTGGCTTTAACACAGAGATAGTGAAGCGGGGGTTTGGGGCGGCCTTCCCACCCGCTGAGCGGATGAGGGATTTCCGGATGAGCCGACAGGACGTCGGCGAGAGC
>Ga0157363_1000026_pt1 | contig 140113 bp, 112 predicted proteins | sample AttsexASBM1_FD_111477 | JGI IMG/M metagenome (GOLD analysis project Ga0157363, IMG submission 111477) | Fungus gardens microbial communities from leaf cutter ant in Ribeirão Preto, State of São Paulo, Brazil - Atta sexdens ASBM1 | ecosystem: Host-associated > Fungi > Mycelium > Unclassified ...
AACAATTTCTACAACGCGCAGAGGCGGCATTCCGCACTCCAGTGGAAAAGTCCTCTGGATCATGAGCGCAACCTCGCTTAACAGATACCCATGGTCCGGAACTAAACCGTGACACGTCCAGTGGGCCCATTTGCCACTTCTGTGATGAGTCATGAAGTGGTGTCTTTCCATCATTTATCAGAAAGATTTTGGTAGCGCAGAACGTAACCGGGGTCGTGAACAACTCGGTGCAACAACGAAGTGGCTTACTCATTTCCCTCGCTGCGCCATTATGGCGTACTTAATGCTGATAATGAAAGCAGCGTGTCTACCGACGACTCAGTGATAAGGGTCACAATCGGGTGAAAATTTAATCCCCCTCGGAAGGGCCGCGAACAAATTGCGAAACCTTCAAGCTGGACGGTCTCGCGGCGGGTTAATTCAGGTTAAAAAAACCGAATGACACAAAAGGCCTTTAGGTCTCTCCCATCACAAGGAAAGTCATTCCCGGTGGTCAGTAGAGCCGTCTGAGTAGGTGTGCGTAGAAAAAGCACCTCCTCCCATGCCACCGCCATTCATGCCTCCGTCGCCACCTCCCTTTGCGCCACCCTCTTTTCCGCTGTCCCCTTTGTCACGTCCTCCGCTTCCCGAGGGACGGCTAGGCCCTTGGCGTGGAAGCTTGAGGTCAGAAGGTATGCGTTCGATATCCAGGGCCTTACGTATAAAATCACGTAGCGCGACGACCAGATCATGAGTGTGAACGTCTCGGCCCTCAGACAGCTCTGTGGCTGCTCTTACCGCCAGACGCACATGTTCCTCGGTTCCCAGAAGGATGATGTCTGACAAAGCGCCTTCGACAGCATCCCGGATGCGCCGAGCGCGCTCAGAATTACCGGACAGCTCAAGAGGCAGCGTATCCTGAATGTCAGAATTGCGGTGTTTCAGGTCTCGTAAATGGAGCGGGCTGACACTCAGATCTCCAGTAAAAGAGCCGCCCAAGGTTTTGTATGCTGCGATAAGCGTCCGGACACGTTCATTAATTTGTCGGTTCAAACGTTCTCTGCGCTGTTGAAGTGTGAGCATCATTATAAGCCGAATTCCGACACCCATAAGAGACAGGAACACTAACCCGACAATGGTTATCAACGTACTGTGCCAGGAGCTAAAGTCAGGATTTCTCATTTATATTTCTTTCTGGGATATTTTTGTTCGTGATCAGAGAATGAAAATTTCATTCAACTGGCTTCAGTTCCTTTTTTTCTTCATTAAATGATTGCTCTATTTTATTTTTACAGCGTGTAAGCGCCTCACGGAATGCGGGTAAACCTTTTTCAAATCGAAAGAACGGGACCGTAATTGAAATGGCGTAAGGCTTGTGTCCAGGAAGACGAATAGGGGAAGCGATGCAGCATACCCCGTCGCTATGCTCTTCAAAATCATAAGCAAAACCGGTCATTTTCACGGTTTCGATCTCGGTGAGAATATCCGGAATATGCGTTTTTGTATGTGACGTCATTTTGATCGGCTTGGTACCGATCAGGCTGCGCATTTCGGATTTAGTCATCACTGACAGCATCGCTTTGCCATTCGACATCGCGTGTAAAGGCATCGGGCGTCCCGTTTTGGGAACGACGCGAATTTCCTGATCTGAGTGGATTTTCTCGATAAAAGCGACCTCTTTTCCATAAATTGTACTGAGATCAACTGTCTCATGGGTCTCCTGGAACATGGTTTCGAGCGCAGCTCTGAATTTCGCCAGAAGGCTGGACTGAGCGGCTTCAGCCAGACGCATGATTCCCCATGACAGTGATACGCCGTCATTGGTGACTTCCACCAGTTCTTCGACCGCGAGTGCGTTGACCAGCCGTTGGACCGTGGATCTCGGTAATCCGGTTGCCTTGGCGATGTACCCCAGACTGACATGCGTACTTGATAAAACCCTCAGGATTGCGGCGGCCCGGCTCACCCCTTGCATGCTGTTTTCATCACTCTTCAATGCCTGCTCTCCATACTGTGATTTCGCCAATCCCTAATTCGGGAAGGATTTGATTGATATTCAACCACTGAGTGATACAGATAACGCCCACTGACTGGTTAAAGATTTTACCCACTTCTCCCTTTTTTCCGAGGGTAGATCACGAAAATGTTCGTTTTCCATAGGCGTATCTGCGTTCGGAAACAGAACACGTCTAGTGGGGGTGTTTCAAAACCAGACCGTAAGAAGATTGATTATCGTTGACCCCGTTCAAAACGGGCTGGGAGAAGTTCCTGATGCTCACCTTGGAAAAGACAGCCTTCTGGGTTGTTGAATTTTTAGGCGTGGTTCTAGGCTTAACACTGGTTTTTGGCGGCCTTTGGTTGCTCTGCCTTGGAGGATCACCATTTTATCTATTAGCAGGCATCGCCATTATTGCCATTAGTTTTGGCCTTTTCAAACGTGCTGCCTACGCACTCTACACTGCGCTTGGACTGCTCGCAGTTAGCGTGCTTTGGGCCCTGTGGGAGGTCGGTTTCGACTTCTGGCAGCTCGTGCCTCGGCTTCTGGCGTTCATTATCATCGCACTGATCGTCACGGCTCTTGCGCGCCGACTGTTTCAGAAAGACGGTCGTCCGGCATTTCCACGCGTGGTGGCCAATAGCCTGGGAGTGGTACTGCTCGGCTCTCTGGTCGCCTTCATCGTGGGAATGTTTTTCCCACATCCTACAGTGGTTGCTGAGTCTTCTGGTCCAGCACCGGTTATTCAGCCACAGGCTGGGCAGGACAGTGGAAATGACTGGCCAGCCTGGGGACGTAGCACGGCTGGCAACAGATTTGCCCAGTTCGATCAGATCAATAAATCCAACGTCAAGAACCTGAAGGTGGCTTGGACCTATCGTACTGGCGACCTGGCCATTGATGGCTCGGAATATCAGGTTACGCCAATCAAAATCGATAACACGATGTATCTGTGCACACCGCTGAACAAGGTGATTGCCCTCGATGCGGTAACGGGAAAAGAGCTGTGGCGCTTTGATCCCAAGCTGAGAATTACTGATAGCAATAGAGGCTGGAAGCGCTGCCGTGGTGTAGGGTATGCAGACACTTCTACGCTTCCTCCTGAAGTTCTTCAGCCTGCTACAGATCAGACAGGAGCGGATCAGGCTGTTACGCAGGACGCCTCGCCCCCTTCCGGGGCATGCCGTAAGCGGATTGTCTCCAATACCAATGATGCTCGCCTGTTTGAAGTGGACGCCGAGACTGGCAAGCCATGCGAAGACTTTGGCGATCATGGTTTTGTTAACCTGCTTGATGGTCTGACGGATGCTCCGGAAAACGGCTCGTATTATTTGACCTCTGCGCCTCTGGTTGCCGATGGCGTCATCATGGTTGGCGGCAAGATCAACGATAACATTTCGGTTGGAGAACCATCTGGCGTAGTTCGTGGCTTTGACGTCCGAACAGGTAAGCTCCTTTGGGCATGGGATGCGTCCCGTGGAGCTAAAGACAGCACTCCTCTGCCTCCAGGTGAGCACTATGCTCCCCAAACTCCGAACTTCTGGGGCACGGCAGCTTACGATCCCAAGCTGGGGCTGGCTTATTTCCCGACTGGTAACCAGACACCAGATTTCTGGAACGGTGATCGCTTCCCGTATTCGGATGAATACACGGATGCCATTGTTGCGGTCGAGATCAAGACCGGCAAAGAGCACTGGCACTTCCGTACGGCTAACAACGACCAGTTTGACTATGACGTTACGTCCCAGCCGATCCTCTATGATCTTCCCGGCAAAGACGGTACCACGACGCCTGTCATCATCCAGTTGACCAAGCGTGGCGAAGTCTTCGTGCTGGATCGTCGTGATGGTAAGCCTGTTATTCCGGTGGAATACCGCAAGGTTCCGACGGATGGCATGCCGGGAATGCGTATATCACCAACGCAGCCTTTCTCCGCGATTTCAATCGGCACGACGCCGTTCAAGGAATCCGATATGTGGGGCGGTACGATCCTCGACCAGCTGTATTGCCGGATCCAGTTCAAGCAGATGCGCTGGAAGGGCGAGTTCACGCCACTTTCTGACAAGCAGCGCACCCTGATCTATCCGAGCTATTACGGTGGTTCCAACTGGGGTGGTGGCGCTATTGATGCTTCGACCGGAACGCTGATTGTCAATGATATTCGCATGGCTCAGTGGGGCCGGTTTATCAAACAGGACGAAGCAAAGCGTATTGGTCTGAAGCCAAGTGCTGAAGGTGAATACTCGGAGCAGATCGGGACACCATGGGGTGTTGAGCGCTCAATGTTTGTCTCGCCTCTGGGAGTTCCGTGCTTCAAGCCGCCATTTGGCACTATGACTGCCATTGACCTCGCTACAGGAAAGACAAAGTGGCAGGTTCCTATGGGTAGCATTCAGGATGCTCCAGTGCATGGTATTGTTCCAGGTGTACGTATTCCGCTGGGAATGCCGACGATGGGCGGACCACTCGTAACGAAGGGCGGCCTGACCTTCTTCCATGGCACACTGGATTACTACGTTCGTGCTTTGGATAACGACACGGGTAAGGAGCTATGGCGCGCCCGACTTCCGGTTGGCGGGCAGGGGGCTCCCATGTCGTATATTGGCAAAGACGGCAAACAGTACGTCGTCGTCGTTGTCGGTGGTGCGACCCGTACGGGTACCAATGCAAACCGTGGTGACTACGTCATGGCTTATACGCTGCCATAAAACTGGAAAAGCCTTCCAGATACCAGATCCAGGAAGAGAACTTCCTGGATCTGCACTTTCATTCACAAACGTATTTATTTTATCAAATAGAACTACGGTATTAAAAATATCAGTTCTTATAAATCCCCAAATTAAAAAGAGAAAAACACCAATTTAGGTGAAATATCCCAATGGGAAAGGGGATTCCCTTATGAAATGGTCAAGTTCCTCTAGAACTTTTTCGATCTGGATGCTGTTGCTTGCGAGCATATCTGGTCAAGCTGTAGCGGCGGATCAGACAAACGGCAATGAAAGCGACGATGCCAGTTACTCTCTATTCGATAATAGCCCGAACTCACGTGCAACCCTGACGGGAGATTGGGGAGGCGTAAGAACCTATTTACGCAACAGGGGAATAGAGTTCGGTGCCAGTTGGACCAACGAAACTGCGGGGAATGTTACAGGAGGAGATCGCCGCACAGCTGCTCAAACCAACCAGATTACGGCGGGTCTGGATGTCAACGCAGAGAAGCTTCTGCACTGGAAAGGTGCGTCTTTCAATTTTACCTTCACGTGGAGGTCGGGTCGCAATCTGATCACTGACGCAGGTTTGTACACTCTGCAACAACCTCAGGAAGTCTGGGGAAGAGGACAGACCACACGGTTAACTCAGCTTTGGTATAATCAAAATTTGGGAAGCGGCTTCAGTTTCAAGGTCGGACGACTGCCAACTGGTGCTGATTTCGACAATGTTCCATGCTTGACGATGATTAACTATTTCTGTGGTGCCACGACGGGAAATATGGATGGAAGTCGGTGGCTTAACTGGCCAGTGAGTGTCTGGGGTGGTCTGGTAAAATATAACAATCCACGCTGGTATTTTCAGGCTGGTGCTTATGAACAGAATGATCGAAATCTCGATAATTACCTGTTCATTGGCTACCTGCATGGAGCATCAGGCGTTCTTCTGCCGTTCGAAACGGGTTTGCGTGTACATTTAGGAGCGCATGGCTATCCTGGAGCTTACCGGATTGGTGGGTGGATCAATACTGCCCCGGCAGCAGACGTGCTTCTTGCAAGTAATGGGCAGCCTGCCGCCATGGCAGGAATGTCAATGCTTGAACGAAGTGGAAGCCACGGTGGCTATCTGTGGTTTCAACAGCAACTGACTGGAACTTTTACAGAAACGCCAGGAGAAGATGCAATTGTTACGCAAGGGCTTACGGCATACGTTACATTGACCATGGTTGATAAAGAGACAGGACCTGTTTCTTCCCAAGTCACGGCCAGCCTGCGTTATTTGGGGCTTCCTGGCCGCAAACATGATGCAGTGACCCTTGCATTCGGAACCAATCACGTGAATTCGAGACTTGCGACACTGGATTGGTATCAGGCGGGAAAAAAGGGTCCGAGGCGTGATTCAGAGTTTGCAATTGAAACGGATTATACCGCTCAGGTGACAAAATGGGTGTACTTAGAACCTAACATACAGTTCTGGGTTGATCCGGGTGGATATACTCAAAAAAGCATGATTACGGTTTTAGGGTTGAAGACCGGTGTAACATTTTAGAATGTAATAGTGTCTATGGTGACGTCTAGGTCCGGCAGATAACGCTTCTCGTGATTGACTGCAAAGGACCCAGATATCTCTTGTCAGACCATTTTCCCGAACCACAGAGGAAAATACTCGTCAGTGGTAGAACCTGTTAATCGGCGATACGCAAACGGGAGAGGTAACTGACGCTTTCAGTCAGTCCGAGTGAAGAAATTTGTACCGAATGAGAAATATAAATAAGTAATTTAATTACAGGATATAGTTATTAAATCTTTATAACAATATCCTTGGGTGGTTTTGGGTACGGATTAGCCGTTCCTTTGAGGTGACGTTTTTCGATAAATAATATTCAATGAAACACTCTTAAGAAAAAATCACTTATCGCACTTGAGACTTCATATCACGCGCAGCCATGACGGGATAAACCGCACCAGGGTTAATGGGGCGATATGCAATCCGAAACAATATGGTGCGGATCCGAGTGTGTCGGATTAACAACGTATTTTTTCAAAGAATCTCAATTCAATGTCATATTGCAATAATATAATTGTCAGACATTGAAACGTTCAGCATCTTCTCGGAAGTCGCGGATACAGTCCGTAATCCCGGAATGCAAAGATTAACAATGCCATGCTAATCCATTCGAAGACGAATCGAACGCTACTGCTGCTCGGAGCAACAGTGCTATCTACCCAGTCAGCCTTGGCTGCCGCCGCTACATCTCAGGCTGCAAGCCACAAAAAATCGCATCATCGCACGGCATCGACTTCTACTAACGCAGCAAGCGGTAAACCAGCAGTAACTGGGAACTCGCCAGCAGCAACCGGTTCTGGAGTGGCATATCCAGGTCGGAAAGCGACGATTGCTCAGGCTCAGACAGATGCTGCCCAACTTCCCGCCGCTCCTTCCGGAAACGAAAGCATTGTCGTAACCGGTACGTTGTTTCGCGATCCCAATACCCACAGTTCGTCTCCCATTACGCATCTGACGCGTCAGGACATGCAGCAGCGTGGTTTGAAGACGGCAACGGACGTGGTGCAGCAGCTCTCATCGAATGGTGCTGGTAACCTGACCAACGCCTGGTCTGCAGGCGGCGGTTTTGCCGCGGGTGGCTCTGCGCCGTCACTTCGTGGTCTGAGTACGGATTCAACGCTGGTTCTTATGGATGGTCAGCGAAACTCGTACTATCCTCTGGCGGACGACGGCGTTCGTAACTTTGTAGATACGAACTGGATTCCGCAATCGATTATCGAAGCTGTTGATGTACAGCAGGATGGTGGCTCAGCGACATATGGTGCAGATGCCGTCGCCGGTGTCGTGAACTATATTACGCGTAAGGAAATCAAAGGCTTCGAAGGGAACGCCGAAGGCGGACTCTCGCAGCGTGGAGACAGTGGCCACCAGCGCCTTTACGCGACATTCGGTCATGGTGACCTGCATCGTGATGGCTATAACTTCTATATTAACGGCGAATATCAGCAGGACGATCCGCTCTATTATCGCCAGCTTCAGTCTCCGTACAACAATGGGGATCTGACAAGTCTCGGTGGTGTGAACGGGAACACAAATGCCCTTTCTCCCGACGGGACGATTAACTCAACCTTCTTCGGAGCGACGCCGGCCGCCGTCGTGCGCCCGGTAACCGCAGGAGCTACGCGTGGAACCGGGCCTTACAGCCTGCTCAATCAATCGGCAGGATGCAGTTCTGTTGGGCAGCTTGTTTCCGGAAATCTGGTCAGTGCTCCGGGTGGAGCAACCCAGACCTGCATGCAGAATTCGCAGCAATATGCGCAGGTCGCGCCCGACCAGCGCCGTATTGAAGGTACGGCGCATTTTACGGCGAATGTCACCGACCGCTCGCAATTGGTTGCAATGTTCAACTGGTCTCAGACCCGGACGATCACCACTGACAGCCCTTCAGCCATTGGAGTTTACACGCAGGATCGCCTTGCAACATCCAGCTTGACGCTGTTGCCGGTGACGATCAATGGTCAGCTAAACCCGAATAATCCTTACGCAGCTCAGAATGAGGAAGCTCAGATTCTCGGAACGTTTGGAAACGTTATTCCGACCACGACACAGACAACACAGAATTATCGTGGCTCTGTGCGTTATTCTGGGTGGGAGCCGTCTAAATGGGGTTCAGACTGGAACTATGACGTCAACTTTGTTGGTATGAATTCTCTTCTGGATGAGACCTATACGGGCGTTCCCACGATTAATGGCATCAACAACGCCATTAATAATGGCACCTATAATTTTGTAGATCCGTCTCAGAATTCCCGTTCGGTCCTGAATTCAATTTTCCCTGTGGACACCATTCACGCACGCACACAGGAATATTCCGGTGAGGCAACAGCCAGTAAGGGGCTGTTTAAATTGCCGGGCGGTATGGTGAAGCTTGCCGTTGGCGGCAACATCCGCTGGGAATCCATGAACGATCCGAGCGCAAACCCCATTGATTACAGCGATCTCGGCGCTCAATACACCAGCAAAATCAATCCTGTCAGTGCATATGGGCAACGCTGGGTCGAGGCCGGTTTCTACGAAGTTAATATTCCAGTTGTGAAGATGCTGAACATCGACACATCTGGCCGTTATGACAATTACTCTGAAGGTTTCCATCATTTTTCTCCAAAAGTTGGCCTTCAGTTCCGGCCTGTTAAAGAGCTGACACTGCGTGGCACCTTCTCCAAGGGCTTCCGTGTTCCCAGTTTTGCGGAAACGGGCGGTACGACTGTCGGATACACGGGCTGGACTGTTAATAATCCAGCTTGGCAGGCTTCTCATGGGAACAATGCATATTCTCAGGGTACCAGTATTGGTCTTCAGAACGTTGGAAACCCTAACCTGAAACCTGAAACATCTACGAATATTTCAGCTGGTCCAATCTTTAAGCCAACCAGCTGGATGACCTTGGATTTTGAATACTGGTATATCAAGAAGAACCATTACATTACTGGTGATACACTTGCTGCCAGTTCGGTCGCTAACTCATGGCTGAACTGCGGTAACACCTGCCTACCGTCAGGCATTACCGTTACTCCTAATCCAGTTGATCCGCAGTATCCTAATGCCCAACCGTCTCCGGGCATCATTAGCGCGCAGTACGTTAATGCTCGTAGCCTTATGACGGATGGCTTTGATTTCGGCATTGAGGTTCATCATCGTTTGCCTGGTATTTTTCATGACGTAATGTGGTACAGCAAAGGGCAGGGCACATATGTTCGTCGTTTCAATCAGACTAACCCTGACGGAACTGTCTACCGCTTCGCAGGGACGCTTGGTCCGTACTCTGCAGTATCCGCATCCGGCACACCTCACTGGCGGGCTAACTGGTCTAATACTCTGACCTGGAAGAATCTGGCCGTCACTCCGACCGTTTATTACACAAGTGGCTATAAGACCGTTGCGGATGACTCTGGTTCTTCTGCCCTTAACGGCAATGGCGTTACTTACAGCCGTTCCTGCGCAGGTACATTGTCGGGTAGCTATAATAACAACGCTCCCACGACGCAGTGCAAAGTCAAAGGGTTCTGGGATGTTGATCTGACGGTCAACTACAGGGTCAATCAGAGGTGGTCTGTTTACGCAAACGTTTACAACCTGCTCGGCTTTCGTGCACCGCTCGATTACGCGACATATGGTGGTTATCTGTATAACTCGTCCTGGACACAAAAGGGCGTGGTTCTCCGCTCGTTCCAGTTCGGTGTGAACGTAAGCCTGTAAAAAATAAACCTTCGAAGTAGAAATGCGGGAGTTATAGCTCCCGCATTTTTTTTGATTTTCTAAATACTATTGAAGAGACAATTTCAGAATGCGGAGATCGTATTTTGATTTCCAGAATTAGGTTGATCATCACATAGCAGATCATGCCATGCGATCTCTTTGTGTCCTAAATTCTGATATTCATATCAATTCAGAAACTTGGCTCATGCCTCATTCTATAGCCACTCTTCCTCATAAAAAATCCGCTTGACATACCCTCCCCCCGAGGGGATAGGGGAGAGATGACTAACGAAACACATGTTCAAATTCTTCAACGTCTAAAACAGGCGCACGGGCATCTGGCGAAGATTCTCGAGATGATGAATGAAAAGCGACCGTGTGGGGAACTTGTCCAACAGATTCAGGCGGTTGAGAGCACGATCCACAATGCCAAGCGGCGCCTGATTCAGGACCATCTTGAGCATTGTGTTGTTGATGAAGTCGCGGACGGCACTATGAACCGTGAGACTGCCATCCGGGAATTTGCAGCTCTGGCCAAATATCTCTGATCTAGGAATGTTCATGGTTATGTCTGGTCCCACATCGAACTCATTTCTTAAGGGACGTCGATATGGTGGTAGTGTTCTAGGTCTCGCGGCCCTTCTGATATGTGCTCCAGCACATGGGCAGACGTCGTCTCGTGACATCTCGATATCAGTCCATGAAGCCATTACAGATGCCTGGAACAACGACCCGGTAAGGACGGAACTTCAGACCAATCAGCAGTCAGCAGATGCCCGCGCAAAAGCTGCCCAATCATGGTTTGCTGGTGGTCCTACATTGAGTGCGGACTATTACGATGATCGCATTGGCGGTTCGCATCTGGGGTATATTACCTGGCAAGGTGGCGTTTCAGTGCCGTTGTGGCTTCCGGGGCAGGGGACTGCGACTGAAAACGTGGCCCATGCCGATGCCCGCACGGCGTTAATAAGGCTCGACGTCGAGCGAATGGCTGTCGCGGTTCGCGTCGTCGATGCGGCCGGAGCGGCTATTCTTGCAAGGAAGAGAGAAACTGCTGCTCTGGCAACACTTTCGGCTCTCGAACGGATCTCGAGTGCAGTTTCTCGTGCTGTACGTGTGGGAGAGTCTGGCTCAGTCGACAGTCAGGCCGTCACGGCCCAGCTTGCAGATGCGAGAAGCGAGCTCGAAGGTGCGCGAGAAGAAATCTTCACGTCCCGCGCTGCACTCCAAACCCTGCTGGGTGTAGATGGTATTCCTGATATTACGCAGGCGGATCGCCGTTGGCTGGTACTAACGCGTGCCAATAACCTCCGATGGGTAGAAGACGACGATCCGCGCGTTCGTGCGGCTCATGAGGAGGTTATTGCGGCCCAGGCACAGGTTCGTCTTGCACGCGCCAGCTTTATGCCGAACCCTGAGGTGGGTGTAGATGCGATCGATCAGGCGCAGTATGGCAGTCCCTGGGATACGCAGGTTGGGTTCAATGTCCGTGTGCCCTTGCCGAATGCCGTCACAACGACGCCGGTCACATCTGCCGCACGTGACCGTCTTGCCGCTGCCAGCCGGCAGGAAATTCAGGCTCGTCGGGCTGTTCAGAACGAAATGGCACAAGTCCGCGCCCGTGTGGAGGCTGCAACGACGACACTTGATGACGCGCGTGTCTCTGCAAGCGCCATGCTCCGGCGCGCTGATGCTATGGAACATTCCTGGCGGCTGGGAGAAAGCCCGTTGATAGAAGCTCTCAGAGCCCGCACGGATGCTTACAGAAGCCTTCTGGCTCTGAACAGGGCAGAGATCGGCTGGCATGGGGCTATTATCCGTATTGGAATTGCTACAGGAACGATGCCGTGAAAAAGATCACCTGTCTGACAGGTCTGTTGATGGCAGGTTGCTTGCAGCCAGTTAAGGCAGAAACACCCTCCTGGCTTCTCCCGCTGAAACTCGATGTCGTAGCCCAGAAAAACGAAAATTTTCAGGTTTCTCCTGCCCGATATGGCGATATGCATGTCACCATATCTGCGATGGCCACTGTCAGCGCAGATACGTCACGTGTTGTGGTTATCCGCCCAGCGGGAGGCGGCAAGGTAACGGATGTTCTGGTCACTCCGGGGCAACGTGTTCATCAGGGCCAGACTCTGATTAACTATACGGATCACACCCTTCACGAACTCCACCTGCAACGCATGCAGGTTCAGGCGGCTCTGGCATCTGCGAGGGCGGCCGTTACTGAAGCGGATCAGGCATACCGACGCGGTCTCGCACTGGCGGGAACAACCGTTTCGACAGGGGAGGTCAAGCGCCGACTTGCTCAACTCCAGCAGGACCGAAGCATTGTCGTAGCTCGTCAGGCTGACATGGGAACAATCGAGCACAGAGTGAACGAAGAGTTCACATCCGTCACGGAGAAGATTGTTCAGGACGAGGCATCCAGTTTGATTTCACCCGTTAACGGTATTGTGCAAACCGTCAGTACGTCAGCAGCTTCGGATATCAATCCGGGAGAGGCACTCGCTACGGTTGTGGATTTATCGAGTGTCTGGATCGTTGCTCAGGTCCGCCCTCAGGAAGCGTCTCAACTGGCTATTGGTAGCAGGGTCTTCGTTAGGCCATCAGGTGACGCTTCCGCCACACCATTTACCGCTCACATTACAACCATTGATGGCCTGACAGACGCCATGACCGGACTGGTGCGTGTTGTTTGTGTGGTAGACCGCTCAGATGGTCAGTTACGGCCAGGAAGCATTTTGGACGCTTCGATTGACACTGTAAGAACAGTTCATGGTCTCGTTGTTCCTGCATCCGCCGTTGAGAGAGTGGACGGGCACACAGTCGTGTATGTTAAAACCGGCCCTGAAGCATTTCAGCCCCATGAAGTAAAACTGCTGCTGGAAAACGACGATCAGGCTGTGGTGGAAGGGAATTTACCCCAGGAAGCCTCGATTGTCGGTAATGGGAGCTTCGTGCTGAAAAGCATGACGCTCCTTGGTGCGGACGGGGGCTGAATACTTTCATCATGCTGAAATTTTTTCAGACGAACCGTTTCGTCCTGCTGGGGCTTGTCTGCGCGCTTCTGATCGGGGGGCTGCTGACGATCCCGGGACTTCCTGTTGAGCCGGTACCGGATATATCACCCAAGCAGGTTCTCGTATCCGTTACTGCCCCTGGTCTGGCGACCGAAGAAGTGGAAAAACTCATTACATTTCCGCTTGAAGCCAGCATGACGGGAATTCCCGGTGTAACGGATCTTAGATCCGTCTCCCGCACCGGCGTTTCCGTCGTTTATCTTCAGTTTGACGACAATACGAATATCGACCTTGATCGCACCCGCGTCAGTGCGCGGATGCAGACCGCGCGCGAAACGATCACGGTCCCTAACATCTCGGTCTCCATGGGGCCGCTTGCCACAGGCATGGGCGAAATCATGCAGATCCAGATCAAGGGAGAAGGTTATTCTCCCATGGATCTCAACCGCCTGATGCGGTGGACGGTCGTTCCACAGCTCAAGCTGGTTCCGGGTGTTGTGGACGTCAACGTCAACGGTGGCGGAGAAGAGACATATCAGGTTCTTTTGGATCCTGCGCTCCTTCGTGCCTTCAACGTCACCGTAGGCGACGTTTACAAGGCCGTTGACGAGAATAACGCCTCCGCGGGTGGTGGCTGGATCGCTCACCACGCAGAACAGCAGGTTGTGGTTGGTCGCGCGCTTGTGGAAAGCCTGGAGGCTTTTGGAGCCATCCCCGTCCGTATGGGGGCAAACGGCAATGTTGTTCGCCTCAGGGACGTGGGGCAGGTTACAACAGCGCCTCGGACAAGACTGGGTGCCGTAACGCGGGACGGGCAGGGTGAAATCGTCAACGGCGTGGTTCTCATGCAGAACGGTGCCAGTTCCAACGCTACACTTGCGGCGATCAACGCATCTCTACCCGGGATCATACAGTCGCTCCCCGCAGGCGTGAGTCTTGAGCCATTTTATAAGCGCTCTACCCTGACAGGCGAGACGATTGATACAGTCAAGGAAAACCTGGTTATCGGTGCGGCTCTTGTCCTGATCGTTCTGATTGTCGTTCTGGGAGACTGGCGTGCCGCGCTCGTTATTGCATCTGTCATCCCCGCTGCCCTGATCTTTGCAATGGCCGGCATGAGGTTCTTTGGCGTTTCTGCCAATCTATTGAGCCTCGGCGCGATCGATTTTGGGATGATTGTCGACAGTTCTCTCGTCGTGGTCGAGCATCTTCTGTCCATGGGGGGGACAACCAAAGATCGGGCTGCCCTGCCTGAGCTTGCGACAGAAGCTCTTCGGGCGGTCATTCGGCCTGTGACGTTTGCGATCTTCGTAATCATCATGGTGTATCTGCCCATTTTGACGCTTCAGAGCATCGAGGGGCGTATGTTCAGCCCCATGGCGCAGACCGTCATCATGGCATTGCTGGCCTCGCTGCTTTACTGCGTGGTCTGTATTCCGGTTCTGGCCGCAATCGTCATGCACCGAAGCCCACCTGACCATGAAACACGCTTTATCCGGACATTACGTCGCTACTATGAGCCAGCGCTGGCATGGAGCGAAACTCATAGCAGAACGCTGATTGCCATTACGGGCGGAGCATTTCTGGTCTCAGTATTTCTTGCCAGTCGTCTCGGCGGGGAATTTGTGCCGCAACTGGATGAAGGGGCATTGCTGGTCACCTCTATTCGTCTTCCCAGTGCGTCTCTTCCGACCGTTCTGGATGGTGTGACGCAGCAGGAAAAAATTCTCAAATCCTTCCCGGATGTTGAGACAGTTGTCAGCAATACCGGGACGTCTGCCATCCCGACAGACCCTATGGGAACGGCAGAAACAGACACATTCGTGTTTCTTAAACCGCGCTCTCAATGGACAACGTCGTCTAGCGAGGCGGGGCTTGTCGAGAAGATGAGTGCGGAACTGAACAGGAAAGTGCCGGACGCTCATTATTCCTGGACGCAGCCAATTCAGATGCGCATGGACGATCTTCTTTCAGGGGTTCGTACTCAGCTTGCCATTTCCATCTATGGTGATGATCTGGACGTCCTGAACCGGCTTGCCCAGAAAGTCGCCACCGTGATGCAGAGTGTGCCGGGTGCAGCAGATGTTGCGTCAGAGAGCGAGGGCACGGTTCCTTATCTCCATGTGGATGTGGACCGGGATTCTGCGGCGCGTCTGGGGGTTTCCGTGGCGGATATTCTTGCGGAAGTTGAAGCCATCGGCGGTCATATCGGGCGGCCGGTCACAGTTGAAAACGCTATCATTCCAACGCAGGTCCAGTTCCGGGACGGCGCCGTGAACTCTCAGGACAGGATTGCCCACCTTCAGGTTCGACGTGCGGATGGCGCAGGTTGGGTTCTTCTGGCAGACGTCGCCCATATTTCCCTTGTAGACGGGACGTCCCGTATTGACCGTGATGGGACACATCGGCGCGTGATCGTTCAGGCCAATGTGCGGGGCCGGGACGTGAGTTCCTTCGTGGCAGCCGCTCAGGAGGCGGTGACGAAGCAGGTCAAATTGCCTCATGGATATCGCATGAGCTGGGCAGGTCAGTTCAGGAACCTCCAGTCCGCCATGAACCGGCTGGAAATTGTCGTCCCTATCGCACTGGCTCTGATTTTTGGGCTGATGATCGCGGCGCTGGGCTCATTCGGTGCAGCGGCGCTGGTATTCATCAACCTGCCTGTCGCCGCAACAGGCGGCATACTGGCGCTTGTTCTGCGTGGCCTTCCATTCAGCATCGCTGCTGGTATCGGGTTCATAGCACTCTTTGGGGTGGCGATCCTGAATGGCGTTGTTCTGCTAAGCCAGATCCGCACCTTCCGCCTGCAAGGCATGAGTGCTGCCAAGGCTGCGTTTTCCGCAGCGAGTGCGCGGTTCCGGCCTGTGATTGCAACAGCGTCCGTTGCAAGTCTCGGCTTCTTTCCGATGGCATTTTCCGGAAGTGCTGGTGCAGAGGTCGAACGGCCTCTGGCGACCGTAGTGATCGGCGGTCTGGTATCCTCGACGCTACTGACGCTTCTTGTTCTTCCAACGCTTTACGCACGTTTTTTCAAGGACAAGTCCGAACAGTCGAGAGATCTGCAGCTCTGAGATCTAAAAGGGAGGACTGTTCGGATTTTCGCCCGGGCATTCCTCCTTCTTAGCGTTTATAGAGAGTGCTGTTGGTTCGAAGTCGAACCTCTATCAGACAGTGTAGCCCATACTTTTATATAAGCCGTTGATGACCGAAACACTGCGGTAGGCTTCCGTCAGGTCAGGCGTTTCATCCGTGCGGTTGTATCCAAAACCCATATCATCGCCCATCCACTGAACAACAATTCCATCCCGCCGGGAGACGACATACACGTTCCCGAAACTCATGCTGCACAGGGCTTCCGGCTGCGGGATCAGCCACGCAATCTGGCCTCGGACAGGAACAATGCTATCGTCGTTCCAGAGCGCACGAGCGCCATATCCGGTACAATTGATGAAAACAGGCTCGGGCAGGGCTGTCAGTTCGGAAGGATGATGCAAGGTCATGGTTTTGATCTTGCCGCCGCGTTCCAGAAACTGGCGTAGCAGATAGTCCGAATAGCTTGTGACATTAAAAATCAGATTGGGCTTTTTGTGGACTTCCGAATAGGGAAGCCGAGTGTCATCAATCTTGATCAGGTTTCCCTGAGGCTCAATGTCCTGAATACGATCATCCAGCTTGGCAAAGCCGATAGGGTCTGCGTGAGAAGGAGCAGGGTCTCGGGATTTCATGCCATAGAATGTATCCCATTCAATGGGATTTCCCGGCAGCCCCTGAAGGTTCTGGTAACAGGAGAACGAATACCGGGCCATCGTCTCCCAGCGCGTAGCGAATTCCGGTGTCATCGCGTCTTTCTGAGCGATACGGGAAGAGGGCGTCCAGCTTCCCGACGCCCTGGCGGAGCGAACAAAGGGTGGAAGGGCCTCTGCATAGATCGTCACCTGCGCTCCAGCCTGCTGAGCCACAATAGCAGTCGTGAGACCAATGGCACCGCAGCCTATAACGCCGATTTTCTGGGAACTGACTGGTAACGCCCGTTCTACAGCCAGCTTGGCACTCCCCCAGGAAAGCGACCATCCGCTTCCTCCGTGCCCATAGTTATGGACCACGGTTTTGTGCCCGACCTGTTCGACACCCAGACGGGGGCCCGCCGCGCGGAACGGACGAAGACAGACCGTAATGCGGTCAATCCTGTCCGTGCGTGCCCGGATGACGGGGAGGGAGCGAACATCCGCATCCAGATCCAGATTACGAAGACCTCTGTCTGCACATCCTGGCAGGGTTGAAAGGCCTATTAGGGATGCGGCACTCGTCAAAGCATGACGACGGGAAAAAAGACGCATTGAGACAGAATTCCGGTCGGGAATGAAGTGGATCGTGGTCCCGTATTGAGACGGGACCAGAATTCTCAGAAGGACGCGGCGGCCTGAAGATAGTAATACGCCCCGTTGAAATCCATCTGCGAAGACGAAACATAATAGCGCGTGATGCCATACAGCGTGTTCATGGCCGGAACCTTGCTAGGGCGAACATTGAAGATGTTGTTCGCGCCAAGCGAGATATGCCAGTGGTCATCGGGGCGGTATCCCACTTCAAGATCTGTCGTCCAGCGCGGTGCGTTGGTGAATTCCTTGAAAATCGTGTTGGAATAACGCAGGTCCGCCGGAGCTTCGTTGGAATATCCGAGGAGAACCTTGGAAGACCCCCACCGGCTCTGACGGATGTTCACGTCCCACTGGCCGAGGGTCCAGTTGGCGTTCAGGATGATTTTGCTCCGGGGAGAGCCGGTCGTCAGAGTGGAAACACCGCTTGTGCTCAGGAGTGAGTTGCCGAGTGTGTCCTTCCCGAGGTGATGCATGCGAACGCGGTTCAGGTTGACGGCTGCCGTCCAGAGGATCTTCCCGTACTGGTGGAAGTCCGTTTTGTAATCACTCGTTATATCCATACCCTGGGTACGGGTTGAGACACCATTCGAGAAGTACTTTGCACTGACGCTGCTGGTGATGATTCCGCTTGGAAGAGTGATACCCTGGGATTCAATAGCGTCCAGCGCAGCCTGACCCGTGTAATTTCCACCGGCAACGATCTGGTCTCGAATATTGATCTGGTAGACGTCAACAGCCACATGCCAGTTGTTGAGCGGTGTGAGAACGATGCCACCGCTGGCATTGGTCGACCGCTCAGGCTTAAGGGCGCTCGCCCCAAGACTGCGGGCTGCAATACTGTTGACGGCAAGCTGTCCGCTTGCACTCGTGGGTGCGATGTTGAGGTTGCCGTAATATTCCTGAGCCAGAGAAGGCGCACGGAAGCCGTTACTGATGGCACCCCGAACGGCAATTCGCTTCGTAAAGTCGTAACGGGAGGCAATCTTGCCGTTAAATGTATGTCCGAAATCGGAATAGGTCTCGTATCGGCCAGCCAGATCGACGTCGAGTTTCTTCACCGGATGAACGTCAAGGTCCACATAGCCGGCATAAACATTGCGATGTGAGGATCCTGCATTTACAGGCTGAAGCCCGACGAACCCGGCCGCGCCACCATAGCTGTAAGACGCCTCATCCCCTGGAACGATCGTATAATCCTCATACCGATGTTCGGCACCGAGGGCGACGTTAACCGGCATGTTCCACATCTTGAAAAGACGATGAAGGTCGAAGTTGTTCGTCCACTGAGAGTCTCGGTACCCAGCGGCGTAAAATGTCGTAGGTGTAGAACCGGTTGCGGCATAAAGGCCCAGATTGGCAGTACTGACATTATGGATATCCACAATATCCCGACCGTAAGTCGAACTCAGATCGTAATTAAATCCGAGGAACGTTTGCCCCTTGATACCAATCGTCGCGCCGTAATCATCCTCATCATTGGTTTCAACGGGAGAGAAGCCGTTTGGATAGTAGGATGGCAGCGCGCTTGCGAGGCGGAAATACTGGAAAGACTGCGCATGGCGATGTGCGTAAGTGGCGTTACCGTATAGTTCGATATTGTCTGTCAGACGCTTTCCGAATTCCAGCCCCATCGTGCCGCGTGTCTGCTCCGGGCGGCCGAGCATTTTGGTGCTGACCTCGCCAGTCCGGTCGTCAGGGGAGGAACGGTTGGTCATATCAGTATGGATATACTGTCCACTCAGGTGGATATAACCGTCACCCAGGAACCTGAAACCACCATCAAGATTCAGATTGCTCTGCCAGCCATCACCTTTGTAAGCATAGGCGCCTGTCTGTCCGGAAATATTAAATCCGTGAGGGGTTTTCTTGAGGATGATATTCACGACGCCTGCGATTGCGTCGGAGCCGTACTGAGCGGCCGCACCGTCTCGCAGAACTTCGATGTGATCGATTGCCCCGGCCGGGATCATGTCAATATCGACAGGGGTGGAACCCTGCTGAAGTCCTGCATCCGCGTAGATGTTGGCCGTTGTGTGACGACGCTTTCCGTCAACGAGTACAAGGGTATAGTTGGGATTCAGACCACGCATACGGATTGAATCCGTCAAAGCGCCAGTATCATAGCCCATGGACTGAACACTGATCGACGGGACGGTTCTTGCAAGTGCATCCCTGAGATCCACCTGGCCTGTCCGCTTCAGATCTGCCGCACTGATGACGTCAATCGGGCTGGTGCTGGAGCGTGCGGAGACATGGGCCGCACGGGTTCCCGTCACGATCATGTTCTCATCCTGAACGGCCGCGGCGTGAGAATGGCCGGACTTCAGGGCGCTGGCTTTATGGGCCTGCTTTTTCTCTGTTTTTACGGTGGGAGAGGCTGCCGTATCCTGACCATAGGCCGAACTGGCCATCAGGGCGATACAAGCTACAGATCCAAGAAGACCACGCGCAGTCTGCATCACAATAAAACCCTCTGTTTTCTCGTGGTTTCGAGGGAAACCATCACATTTATTCCGACGTCATACTGACAATCACCGAAACGGACCAGAAATGAAATTCTCAAAAATCACATGATCCATAACCCTGGGTTAAGGGTGGGGTGGATTTAGTGCGTCGCCAGCACACGTTTTGCCTGCTCAAGGTCAATCTTATTCTCCCAGCGCCCGATCACCACTGGAGCCACACAGTTTCCGGCAAAATTCCCGACAGCACGGGCAATTCCCACGAACCAGTCAATCGCAAGAAGCATGACAAGACTGGCGACTGGAATAGATGGCACAGCAGCCAGTGTGGCCGCCAGAATCACAATGCCAATTCCGGGAACGCCATGTGCGCCCTTGGATGTGAAGAGCGCTGTAACCAGCATAGTGGTGATCTGCCAGAAGGTGAGATGTGTCCCGGTCGCATTGGCAAGAAAAATGACAGCCACGCCCAGATAAATGGACAGGGCATCCAGATTGAAAGAATAACCCGCAGGAACAACCAGCCCGACGACCTGGCGCTCAATTCCCAAGGCTTCCAGCTTTTCCATAAGCCGCGGGAGGACCGCGTCCGACGCTGTGGTGGTCATGACAATGGCGCTTTCTTCGCGGAAATATCGCGCAAAGCGGAGTGGACTAAGACCGCATAACTTGAGCAACCCGCCGAGAATGCCAATAATGAACATCGCAATCATGACGAAGTACAGCAGAACAAAACCTGCCAGATGCAGCACGGTATCGAGGCCGTAGCGGGCCGTCGTGGTAACCATTGCGCCGAATACGCCAAGGGGAGCCAGGCAGATAATGAAGCGCATCATTCTGGAAAAGAGCGCTGACAGGCTTTCCAGCAGTGTAATGACTGGTGCGGCCGCCGATCCCATGTGATTCAGGCAGCAGCCAGACAGGATCGCAATAAACAAGATCTGAAGAATATTCCCGTCTGCAAAAGCGGAGACAGGGGTGTGAGGAACCAGCGAGAGCAGAAAATCACTGATACCCCGGTCATGCAGATGCTTTGCATTTCCGCTATACGTTGCGACAAGCTGTTCATCTCCTGGCGTTGGAACAAATCGGATGCCTTTGCCTGCGCCCAGAAGCATGGTGATACCGACTGACGCACACAGGACCAGTGTTGTCATGACCTCGAAGTATAACAGTGCCCGTCCTCCCAGACGTCCAACTGTTTTGAGAGAGCCAGCTCCGATAATGCCTAAAGCAACAATACAGAAGAGAAGGGGGCCGACCGCCATGACGATCAGTTTCAGGAACAGATCAGTCGTCCATCGGACATCCGGGGCAATGGATGGGATAAGAATTCCAACCAGCATTCCCAGAACGGTCGCGAGAACAACCTGAACGAAAAGACTGGGTACGCGGAAAGAGGCAGATGTTCTCTGGGTATTTCCGCTCATGCAGGGGCTCCGGAAGATGGCTTCTGAAACGGGACGCCCAGATGGGACGCTTACCTCAAGATCAGAAGAATATATTCATTTTCCGAATATGAAGACATGCAGTTATCTGGATGTCAAACCGATACGAAATCGTTCTGGTTTGACGTGAAATTTAATGCAGGTAAGAAAAGGTTGGGCAGTTCCATGCAACTGCCCAACCGACTTCAAACCTTAGCCGTGCGTCTTGTTGATGAAGTTGACGACGTTGTCATGCAGTTCTGCAAGAGCTGGGGCATGGGCATAGACCATGTGGCCGGATTCATACTGGTGAAATTCAATATTCGAAGCCAGTTTCCGGGGGATCGGAAGATGCTGCATCTCGTAGATGCCCTCAAAGAATGGTGTTCCAAGATCGTAATAGCCCTGGTTCAGCATGATTTTGAGGCTTGGGTTCTGCTTCATGGCGCTGGCCAGATCAGGCAGAACGTTCGGCGTGCCCTTGGCTGGACGGCCTGAGCCAGGCTGCTTGTGCACGAAGGCCCATTTTCCAATCGAATGAGCACTGACCTTGTATTCCTGATACCCGTCATCGAACGCAGGATTTATGCCGTAGTGCAGGGTGTTCCGGACATAATCATTGAAGGCCGAAACGTAAGCCGACTGCATGGCCGCAAACTGTGGGTCGTAATCTGGCGTCTGCCCGAGCGGATCAATGGATGGTCCGGAGAACCGGCTGTCCAGACGGCCTGTATCCATGCCGTCATCCCCAAGAAGAGTCTTGGCAAATTCACCGCCGCTTACGCGCAGGTCTGCCTTTTTCAGATATTCGACCGGAAGGCCTATGTACTGATGAAGTTTCTGGGCCGTCTGCTCCAGTTTTTCATCTGAAATGGATGTGCCGTCCTGGAGGGCAGACGTGTAATCCGTCAGAGCGAAGTGCTCGACTTCAGACAGGAAAGGCTTCAGGTCTTTTGGCTGGTTCGGCAGCTTGTGATGATACCACGCAGTTGCGGCAAAGCTGGGGAGAGCCAGAACGTAGGGCTGATCCACACTCGGGTTCGACTTTACGCTGTCGATCGAGTTGTCATAGTTCAGGATCTGGGACAGCAGCATGACGCCGTTCAGATCAATGCCTTTTTCCGACGCCAACTGATTGGCAATGATCGCGGAGCGCGTTGTGCCGTAGCTCTCGCCAAAAAGGTATTTGGGGGAGTTGAAACGGTTAAAGCGTGTCAGGAATTGCGCGATGAAGTCCGTAAAGGCTGCTGCATCCGGGTCCGTGCCGTAAAATGCCTTTTCCTTGTCCTTGCCAACGAGGCGCCCGAACCCGGTACCCGGGGCATCAATGAAGACCAGATCGGTCGCATCCAGCGGGCTGTCGTTGTTGTCAATCAGATGATAGGGCGCAGCCGGTGTATGGGTATCGTCTGCGGTGACGATACGGTGCGGACCAAAGGCCCCCATGTGCATCCAGACACTCGATGACCCTGGACCACCGTTATAGACAAAGGTGATCGGACGGTTTTCCGGATGGGTGCCTTTCTTGAAGTAGGCCACATAGAAGATTGACGCCACGGCGTCCGGGTTCTTCTTGTCGGTCTTCTCATCCTTGCTGCCGGTATCGGAATCATCCCAGCCCTGAGCATGAACGATCAGCGTTCCGGTCACGGCCTGATACGCGATGTGCTGCCCACGAATGGTTGCAGCCCCATCTGAAACGACCTTCTGGGGCGTTGTCAGAAAGTGAGATACGCCTTCCGGTGCTTTCACGGTTTCTGAAGAAGGGGCTTCTGCATGAGCTGTCAGGCTGGTCGCAGCCAGTAGGCCTGCCGCAAGGAGGGAGCAGGTCAAAATCTTGGTACGCACGGTGTAACTCCTTACATAGTGCGATTATTCTGGAAGGAATACGAAAGCCTTACAAGTTCCCGAGAGATGAAAAGTCTTTCACGTCTCCTTCAGTAATGGAACGTTGCTTTGCAACGGGGCGACGTCAGTCATCGCCCCGCTTCTGATCACGCCGAAACGTTCAGGCGCTGGATGCGCATAGCCTCTTTGCGATGCGCTCCAAGAATGTCTCCCAGGTTTTTCAGGACGGGCTGTCCATTTTCTACAAGGATACGGCCATTCACGATGGTTGTGCCCGCTGTCGCAGGAGCGCAGCGAAGCCATGCTTCCACCGGGTCTGTCAGTGCACCGGCGAGGGAGATTTCTGACATCTGCCAGATGACCAGATCGGCACAGGCACCGGGTCTCAGATGCCCGATTTCATCCTCCCAACCCAGACAGGCTGCTCCACCCCGTGTTGCCATATCCAGCGCGTCCCGAGCCGTCATGGAATGGGGGCCATTGCGGAACCGTCCCAGCAGGAGCGCCATGCGGGTCTCCAGCCAGAGCGATGCATGATCGGTGGAGGCCGATCCGTCACAGCCAAGCCCAACCCGCATCCCCCTGCGGCGCATGTCCATGGCATCCGCAGAGCCACCGCCGATCATCATATTCGAGCACGGACATTGCGCCGTGCAGACACCAGCATGGGCGAGGCGATCGATCTCATCGGTTGACGGGTAGATGTAATGCGCAACCCAGGAGCGCGGACTGGCCCAACCCACGCGCTCGAAATATTCCGTTGGGGTGCACCCATAAACGTCCGCGCAGTAGCGGTCTTCGTCGTGATCTTCCGCCAGGTGCGTATGGAGGCGTAGATCATACCGGTCTGCCATGGCGGCAGATTCCGTCATGATCCGTTCAGAAACGCTGAAGAGCGAGCAGGGCGCAAGAGCAACCCGGCCCATCGCACCGGGTGAGGCATCATGATAGGCATGAACCAGACGTTCACTATCCGCGAGAATGGTGTCTTCGTCCTGCACGACTGAGGCGGGTGGCAAACCGCCATCCTCAACGGAACGCGTCATGGAACCACGCGTGGCATGGAAGCGAAATCCGATGTCTTTCGCCGCACGGAACTGCGCATCAATCAGAAACGGCTTGGGATGGACGTACATGTGATCCATGGATGTTGTGCAACCACCCATGAGAAGCTCGATCATGGCTACGGCGGTTGAAAGATAAACAGACTCTTCATCCAGCCCGGCCCAGAGCGGATATAACCCCTGCAGCCACTCGAACAGCGTTCCGTTCGTGACGGGCGCATAGGCGCGGGTCAGGTTCTGGTACATGTGGTGATGGGCATTGATGAGACCCGGCGTCACCAGCTTTCCATTGGCTAAGAGCATTTTTTCAGCCGGTGGTGGCGTTTCGCCGGAATGTCCCACGGAATGAACACGACCGTCCTTCAGGGCAATCCATCCGTTCGGGATTTCCCACTCTCGATCAATGTACAGATAGGCGTTTGTAATAAGGAGGCTGACCGTCATTGCGGCGTCCTTTTCCGATACCATCAGCAAGCCATGACGGATCATGACTTTCGCAGAAGGCCCTGTTCCGAAGGTGCGAACTCCGGATCGTCATCAAGCTGGTCTTGAACGGGCGAGGAGCAGTCAGCCTAGCATCAGGATTGCAGGGATGTCATGCCGGATGGGCGTCCCAGAACTCTGCCTGAAGGGCCGCTGCTTCATCTTCAAGAAGGGGGCCGATGACCTCAACGTTCTGCTGCCCCGCGTCGAAAACCGTGCGGCAGGGAAGATCCAGCGTCGGATTTTCCGCGTGATTGCCCGTCATGTCCTTGAGGCCTTTTTCCGACTGGCCGTACACGACGCGTCCAATGCCAGCCCAGTAAATGGCGCCAGAACACATCGCGCAAGGCTCGGCGGAGCTGTAGAGCGTGCAGCTTCGCAGGCGTTCAGAGCCATAAGCGCGGCTTGCACGACTGGCGAGCAGACGTTCGGCATGAGCTGTCATGTCGCAGCCTTCCGCGCTGTAGCCGTTGCCCTGTTCCATCAGGACTGTCCCATCCGCGTCTACAAGGATGGAGCCGAACGGATGGTCGCCACCTTCACGCGATTTACGCGCAATATCAAAGGACATACGGAGGAAGCGGAGATCATCAGTGTCTGTCAGCATGGGTGAGACGCCTTTTCCTTGATTTGACGGCCATTGACCCAGACGCGGCCAATGGTCTGTGACGATGCGTGGCAAACGATTTTTTGCGCACAGGTGGCGGCATCGTCTTTTGGATGCAGTCGCAGAGCGCCAGACGTTCCCAGAATTTCGACGGCATCGAACATCTGACCTGGCATGAGTTGCCCGGCAGAAACCCCCAGGGCTTCAGCCCCTCCGCGTGTGGCCAGCCAGAAGGCTTCCTGAAAGTCGATCCGGCTTTTGGGTAACCCACGCTCTGAAGCAGGAAGGTGAGGATTTGTGCCGCTTTCCAGCAGACGGGAGGTCAGAACCGCTTGCCGGGCATTTTCGAAAATCGAGGGCGAATAGCCGCCGGAAATATCCGTGCCCAGCCCGCAATGGACATGCTCGTCCAGAACATCCCGCACAGGGAGCGCGGCTCCGGCAAAAAACGCATTGGAGATGGGGCAGTGTGCGAGTGCGGCGTTGCGGGTTCTAACGAGCGTCCGGTCAGTCTGATCCAGAAATCCAGCGTGGGCCAGAACCGTATGATCGCGCAGCAGACCAAAGCGGTCCAGCGCGTGGCTGTCCGTCTGGCCTGTCCGATCCAGAACATGCTGGTGTTCCCAGTCACTTTCAGACGCATGGGTCTGAACCCGAACGTTCAGTTCGGCGGCCAGTGCGCCAAGCCCTTCCAGAAGTGCGTCCGAACATGCGGGGATGAAGCGCGGGGTGATGACAGGTTGAACGAGGCCATGTTCGTTACCCGGAAGAGCGCGAACAGCCCCAATGAACCGACGCGTTGCATCCAGAGCCTCCCGAGCGCTGGCCTGCCGGTAATCCGGGGGGCAAAAGTCCGGGTGATCCATGGCGACCAAGCCGACAAAGCCGCGTTGCCCATAGCGAAGACAGGTCCGGGCCAGAACAAGGCTAGCCTCTTCATGGATCGTTGCGAAATAAAGCGCCGTTGTGGTGCCGTTCTCCAGCAGGGTGCGGATAAGATCGTCATAAACGTTTTCTGCAAAAGCAGGGTCAGCGTAGCGGGCTTCCAACGGGAAGGTATAGGTGCCAAGCCAGTCTTCAAGTGGTCGGTCCAGCGCCATGCCAGCCTGTGGCCATTGCGGGGCGTGAATGTGCAGGTCTGTCAGACCAGGAATCAGAAGTGTTTCATCCGGCAGCCAGACTGCGTCCTTTCGTGCAGAGAGAGCGTCATAGCGTGCTGTACCTAGAGGGGCGCGTTCCTGAATAGTGCCGTCTGTATCGACCAGAAGAGCTACGTTTTCGAGGCGAGTACTCTGGGGCGTCTCCGATGTCAGAACCCGCCCGATGATGATGGTCTCAGTCACGCGAGTACACCATAGGTGACACCTTTACCCTTCAGCCAGCGCCGATAAGCGACGGAAGAGCGATCCGCCATGGTCGGGATCTCATACTTACCATCCAGAGGCATCAGTCGAGGACGCTGGTTCTCAAGAATGATCCTGTCCTGAAGGAAGATGAACTGCTGGAACTCAACCAGCCCTTCAAGAGGCGAGGCTTCATCGATCAGAAACATGACGGGATGGGCCCGTGAGCGTGTGGGTGTCATGGGCTGGACGAAAAGAGCAATCACGTCCTGCCGTTCAGGAGAAGCAGGGCATGTCTTATAGAGAAGTGTCGAGAAGGGCGCCGCAACCCGATAGGTATAATCGGTGAGAATACCGCCGGAGGCCGAAAGGGCAGCTTGCGGTTGGAAGAACGTACAGTCTGTTGCCCAGATTTCTTCGCCTCCTTCTCGGGTTTCAATCTGATAGCGACGAACTTCTGTTTCCGGCTCTGCCCCGAGAATATTGGTGTGAACAAACGGAAAATGCGCCATGTCGAGAAAGTTCTCAACAACCCTGAGGCCAGATGAATGGACGGCAATAGACCCGCAGCAGACCAGCCGCCGATCCGGTTCTTCCGCTTCAGGGATAGACGGAATATCGCGCCCCGGCTCTCCCAAAGACGTCCAGAGATACCCGTAGCGTTCACGGACGGGCAGGGAGCGGTTCCCGCAAAGGACCTGAAGAGCACCTTTATCGTCTCGTGAAACGTCGATGAGCTTGTCCAGCAGCATTGTCTGGAAATGCGGTTCCGTCAGATCTTCCAGCATGGCGAGCGGATACCATTGTGATAACGTTTCCGGATCAACGGTACTCATGGCGCATGGACCTGCTGCTGGTGGCGGTTGACCCTGAGTTAATCATGACATCTGGTACGGGTGGAATAAGGAATATTGATAAGCCGGAAAATTCTTATTGTGAAATGAGATAAGGAGGGCATGATTATATGGTCCGGGAGATTCGTCTCACAGGGCATTTTGATCCTGAGGCGTTGCAGGCCTTCGCAAAGGCTCGCGCAAGGCTTCTGGCCGTGGAGATTACAGAGATGTCCGTTTCACAGTCCTGTTTCGAAGCCCGGATTGTTGGGGAGGAAGCCCTGCTTGGCATGTTTGAAATGTCCTGCCTACTGGGTCCTGCAGGCTGTATCGTGACTGGTGCGGAAGACATCGCATGACAGACTGGTTTCCCCTTGCGCTTGGGATGGATGTCCCCCCCGAAACCGCAGCACCGGCCCGTTTGTGCAAGAAAGAGATTGCCCTTTGGCGCGGTGCAGATGGGCAGGTTCATGCCTGGGAGGACCGCTGCCCGCATCGAGGTATGCGACTGAGCTTCGGCTTTGTGCGGAATGGCAATCTGGCGTGTCTGTATCACGGCTGGCAGTTCGGTGCGGACGCCACCTGTCGTCATATTCCAGCGCATCCTGAATTACGCGTACCGGGAACAATCCATGCTCATGCCTATCGGGCGCAAGAGCGGGCCGGAGTGATCTGGGTATCGCTGAATGAGGGCGCAAGTCTGGACGAACTGCCGAATATGGATGCGTTCGGCACGCGCAGTATTCTCGTCCAGGCACCTTTGGCTTCAGTGCGTGCCGCTCTGGCACTCCCGGAGCACGGATGGGAGTGGCGGGAAGACTGCCTCTTGGCGGTTCATGAACCCGAACCCGGTTTGACAATGCTGCACATGGCATCGGCAACGCTAGCTAACCGACTGGATATTGCCGCCAGAGCCAAAACAACCAGAGACCGTCTGGAAGCACTCAACGAAAAGGTTCCGGCATGAGGCTGCGAGACTGGGCACTTGACGACCGGTGCTATGCCGTCCGGCTGGGCGCGTCATTGATGGGCGTACATCTTCCAACCATCACAGACGCAGCTGCCCTGGAAACCGGACCCGTGCTTGAAATTGACGGGGGTTGTCTTCGTGGCCCCGCCGATATCCTGCAAAGACTGACCAGTCTGCCCGAAGTTTCCCGGGACTGGCATCTTGGCATTGGGGAAGAACGGCGAGACGCATGGGCAGAGAGTGCGCTGGAACAGCTTTCACATCTTCGCCGGGCCGCGCTTCTGGCTGCGTTACCGACAGACGGGGTTCCTCCCTCAGTGTTTCGTCTGATGACTGAAATTGAGGATCGCCTGTCAGACGACCGGCTGTGTGACCGTCCCTGGGTTTCGGGAAGGCATCCGGGTGTTGCCGATATTCTGCTGTTCCCGATCGTCGCTTTAAGTCAGGATCTGGAAGTACCGTTGGATCTTTATCCAGCGATCCGAAATTTCATCCGGCAGTTCAAGGCGCTACCCGGATTCATGACGATGCCAGGAGTGCCGGAATGTCATTGAAAGACCTGACACGTCTTCCCCGGCGCAGAGCATTGGCCGCTCTCGGAAGTTCGCTGCTGCTGCCTTCCGCGCTCAAGGCCAAGGCTGCCAAACGCCGTTTCGCACCTATTCGGGAAGAAGATCTTCTGGTCGGCTTCGGGCATACCAGTCCCATCACGGACGGTGGCTGGAGTTACGCGCATAATCAGGGCGTCGAAGCCGTGAAGCACGCCTATCCAGCAGTAAAGACGCTGTTTGTTGAGAGCGTGCCATATTCCGCAGACGCAACGCGCATCTTTCGCCAGTTCGTGGCGGAAGGCGCTCAGATGGTCATCTCCACGTCGAATTATGGAGATTTCATCAAAGACGTTGCGGACCGGGCACCGAATGTGGCGTTCATGGAATGTGACGGTCATACCGTCAGCAACAATCTCGGCTGGTATTACATCACGCACTGGTATGCGAGTTACGTGATCGGCATTGCGGCAGCCCGGCTCAGCAAAAGTGGAAAACTGGGATATGTGGCGTCCTTTCCAGTGCCGTCCGTCTATGCAAGCGCGAACGCTGTTCTTCTGGGCGCCCGATCGGTCAATCCGAACGCGACGATGCGCGTGATTTCCATCAACTCCTGGTTTGACCCACAGGCTGCAACCGAGGCTGGCGCCGCTCTCGTAGACAGTGGGTGTGACTTCCTGTGTGGCATCATGGATGATCCGGGCTATCTGCGTGTGGCGGAAAAGCGCGGTGTCTGGGCGGCTATGTGGAACACCGACATGCGGGAGTTTGGACCGAACGCTTATGTCAGTTCCGTCACGCTGGATTTTGCTGATTTCTATATTCAACAGGTTGGCGCACGGATCCGGGGGGAATGGGCCCCGGAAGGTCGTTTCCTGACGCTGGGGAAGGGCGTCGACCGTGATCGGTGGGGCCAGAACGTGCCGGAGGCGGTGCAGAAGGAAGCTGACGCAGCCAGAGACCGGATGCTGGCTGGGTGGTCCCCATTCCAGGGGCCAATCTATGACTCAGACGGTAAACTCCGCGTTCCATCGGGTCATGTCATGACAGACGCGGAGATGTATGGCTGGAGCTGGCAGGTGCAGGGAGTATCCGGCCTTGGCTGACGTCACGCATACACCTAATGCGCCGCCGCGCCATCTTCCCGCCGGAACGCCGCCCATCCTTGAACTGGTAAACATCGCGAAGTACTTTCCCGGTGTTATCGCCAATGAGCATGTTTCCCTGAACGTCTTCCCCGGTGAAATCCACGCGCTTCTGGGGGAAAATGGGGCAGGGAAATCCACTCTGATGAACGTGGTCACGGGTCTGTATCAGCCAGATGCCGGTGAAATCATTATTGATGGATATGGCACTACATTCCCGGCTCCGGATGCCGCCATTTCGGCGGGGATCGGCATGGTGCACCAGCATTTCCGGCTGGTGCCGCGCTTTACGGTTGCGGAAAACCTGCATCTTGGCTGGTCCGAGACGCCCAAGCGCCTCTCGGCAAAAGATATCGAAGCACGGGCAAAAGCGCTTTCTACCAAATTTGGATTGCCGGTGCGACCTTCAGCCATTGTTTCCTCATTGTCGGCTGGTGAGCAGCAGCGGGTTGAAATTTTGCGCGTGCTTTCTCGCGGCGCGCGGCTGCTCATTCTGGATGAACCTACGGCGGTTCTCAGCCCGGTTGAGGTCGGGGAGCTGTTTTCGGCTCTACGGCGGTTTCGGTCTGAAGGTGGGGCAGTCATCATCATCAGCCATAAGCTGGACGAGATTATGGCTCTGGCAGATCGTGTCTCCGTTCTGCGTCAGGGGCGCCTGGTTGGCACCCATCAGGTGACCGACGTGACGCCCGACAGTCTTGTGACGGAAATGATCGGTCGTCCCGTCGCTCTTGCGACGTCCTATCCCCGCCAGGCTCCCGCTCCGGTAGATGGGGAGGCTGACCCACTTTCCCTCCAGCAGGTCACTGTGCGCGATAATGCGGGGGTCGTGCGGCTTGAGAATGTCAGTCTTTCCCTGCGCCCCGGCGAGATCCTCGGAATTGCAGGGGTGACAGGAAACGGTCAGCCTGAACTGGCAGAAGTTCTGACTGGTTTGAAAGACCCTGAAAGTGGAACCATTTTTCTGAACGGCAAGGCTGTAAACCGTGCAGACCCGGCCATGTTTGCCCATGCAGGGGTTGGGCATGTTCCGGAAGACCGCCTCAAACGTGCATTGATGCCGGGTTTGAGTGTCGCGGAAAACATGGCCCTACGGGAGTATGATCGCCCTCCTATTGGCGGAAAATTCAGCTTTTCCATGTCGCAGGCCCGCAAATTTGCTCAGATGCTGGCCGACAAAGCCGGTGTCAAACTCCCCGGAACGCAGGTTCAGATCCGTGGACTGTCTGGTGGCAATCAGCAGAGACTGGTTCTGGAACGGGAAATCCGGATCGCAAGCCATGTTCTGGTCGCGAGTTATCCAAGCCGCGGCCTGGATATTGGAGCCATTTCCGCCATGCGCGACATGCTCGCCCGCGCACGGGACGCAGGTGTGGCCGTGGTTCTCATGTCGGAAGATCTGGACGAAATTTTTGCTCTCAGTGATCGAATTGCCGTCCTGTATGCAGGGCGCCTCATGGGGATCATGACGCGTACAGAAGCAGACAGAGACAGTATTGGGGCTCTCATGAGTGGTCGTAGCCTGTCGGAGGCAGCATGAGCGCTGTATCACACCGGACCCGCCTGACGGTTGTTCCCTCTTATCGCATTGCGGCAGGGCGGGGATTAGCCATCCTCGCGGCTCTCGGCGTCGTTGCCGTGACGCTGGCGGCAATGGGTCGCTCTCCCATCGAACTCGCCGCGCTGGTTGTGCGCTCCACGGTTGGTTCCCGCTTCGGAATTGAAGATCTGGCCCTGTTCATGACCCCACTAATGCTGACTGGCGCGGCAGTCTGGGTCGGTATCCGCGTCAATCTGTGGAATATCGGTGCAGAGGGGCAGCTCTATGCCGGCGCGACTGCTGCCACGGCGATCGGGCTGTTTACACACTGGCCTGCACTTGTTGCACTGCCTTCCATGATTGTTGCTGGTATGCTCGCCGGTGCGGCCTGGATTTTCGTGCCAGCTGCTGCTCGGGCATGGTTGGGCGTGAGTGAAATCGTCACCTCGCTTCTGCTCAATTTCGTGGCCTCTTTGCTGGTCTATTATCTTGCAACTGGTCCATGGGCCGATCGGGTAACCGGAGCTCTGGCCTCCACCGAGCGTCTGCATACGGCTTTCCCGGAACTCTGGGGTGCTGTTCATCTCGGCTTCATTCTGGCGCTCGCAACCGTTATCGGTCTGGGGATCGGCCTGGCCAAGAGCCGCTTCGGGTACGAAACGGCGGTCTGTGGCTCGAACCCACAGGCTGCCCATTACGCTGGGATTGGTGTGGCTCCTCGCATTCTGGCTGTTCTGCTGCTGTCGGGTGCCTTGGCCGGGCTGGCAGGTGTCTTTGAGGTCGCAGGAACTGTGCACCGGCTTCAGGGAGGCCTTGCTAATAACTATGGCTATTTGGGTATCGTCGTTGCGCTGTTGGCTCGTGGATCGTGCCTCGCGCTGATCCCGGCTGCTCTCCTGATGGCGTTGATCCTTGATACAGGCATCGTTCTACAGACGACCCAGATCAGTTCCTCGGCTGTTCTGGCCATCACCGGACTTCTTGTTCTCGCCATCGCGGCGGGAGACGAACTGGCGGCCTATGTCCGCGTGAACAGGACCTGACCATGGCACTTCTCAGCGATCTTCTTGGTCATGCCGTTCTGTCCGGTAGTGTTCTAGCTCTTGGCGCCCTTGGCGAAGTGATTGCCGAGCGTGCTGGCGTTCTTGATCTTGGTGTCGAGGGGCTCATGTCTCTCGGGGCAGTTGTTGCCGTCATGACGGTAACGGCAACGCCTCATCCATGGCTGGGCCTTCTGGCTGCCGGACTGGTCGGTGGGCTGGGAGCTGGCGTATTGGCGCTCTCCAGTGTGGTGCTTCGCGCCAATCAGGTTTTGTGTGGTGTTGCCATTACATTCCTGGGGTTGGGACTGAGTTCCGTCATAGGTCGGTCTGTCGCTGGCATTCCGGTGTCTGCTGTATTTGAGCCCATTTCCATTCCGGTTCTGTCGTCCATTCCCGTTATCGGACCAGCCTTTTTCAGCCAAAATGTGCTCGTCTATCTGATCTACCTGGTTCTGCCGGGTTTGGTGCACTTCTGGATGTTCCGAACACGCTCCGGGCTGGATCTTCGTGCTGTTGGCGAAAATCCGGCCGCCGCTGATGCGGTCGGTGTACCTGTTATGAAGCTGAGGGCAGTCGCTGTTATTTTGGGGGGTGTTCTGGCTGGTCTGGCTGGCGCTGATCTGACCCTGGCGGTTGTTCCGGTCTGGTCCGATGGAATGATTGCCGGGCGAGGGTGGATTGCCGTCGCGCTTGTGATTTTTGCGGGATATCGCCCTGTGGTGGCTGTGCTGTCTGGCCTGTTGTTCGGGCTGGTAACAGCTGTCGGTTTCATGGGGCAGGCGAGAGGGTGGCCAGTAGCACCTGCGATCCTCAACACGCTGCCGTATCTCGGGACAGTCGCCTGCATCATTGTACCTATGCTTGCCTTTGCGAAACTCAGATCCGCGATGGCTGCTCCGGCGGCTCTTGGAACCCCGTATTATCGTAGCGGAAGATAACGATCAGGAGATTTTACGAGACCGTTATAAGACGCTCTGTAATACCATTGGTTTGCACTTAAGGCCTATAATCGAGTACCCTGTCCGTTCATGTAGGTATATAGGGGAGGCTGATGACAAACATTACGGCACTTATTGCTGATGCTGCGGTTTTCGTTTTTCTCCCATGGATTTTATGGCGCGTTCTTCGCAGATCAATACCGATTGTCGTATTACCTATACTTGTCGGTATATTAATTTCTGTTTGGCACCTTCCAGTAAAATCTCTTGGAATCCCTTCTGTTTACGGAAGTGATATTGGCTGGGTTGCAGTTCTTGTTCTGGCTTTTACAGCGGGGCTTGAGATGTGGCAGTCACCCGGCAACGCTGCTGCGGACCATACCCTGCCGACACCTTCGCTAGGACGGCTTTTGGGTGGCGCGGCGGTCGCTCTGGGCGGCCCGTTGCTCGTCGGCTCCATTTTGGCTTATGAATTTTTTCTGCCTCTGCCGGGTTGGCATCCCCCACATGCTCAGCCGTGGGTAGCGGCAGCATCAATTGGCCTGTGCATTGCTGTCAGTGCACTACCGGTTCTGATTGGTGTCGTTCGTGAACTCGATGCCTCACAGCGCCCACTCGGCCAGCTTGCTCTGAAACTTGCTGTTGTGGATGACGCGGCGCTCTGGATCGGACTGGCGGCCTTGCAGGTCGCAGAGCGGGGCACAGCCGCATTGCATGGCTGGACCGGTCTGGAAGTGCTGGCGATTGCGCTGCTAGTCGGGCTGGCTCTGCTTGGGAACTGGGCGTCTCGCCATTTCCGCTATCCGCCTCTGGCCGTAATCTGGCTTGCCGTTCCCGTCTATCTTGCGGCCGGGTCTTGGGCGAGTATGCAGCTTGGTCTTCATGAATTGATTGGCGCCTATTTCGCGGGTGCAATCATGCCGCCATCATGGGTCCGTCGCCTGCCTGTCGAAAAGGTCGGGACATTCTCCCTGATCTGGCTCGCCCCGATGTTCTTCGGCCATAGCGGCCTGAATATTGATGGTGATGCTCTGACATGGCCTTCCGTCATTGCTTCGCTGTCTCTGGTCGCCATTTCGATCGTGACCAAGATTGTTGCCGTGTACATTTTCCCGCCCGCAGCAGGCCTCAGCCGCCGTCAGGCGTTGAGTGTCGGCGTGCTTTTGCAATGCAAAGGGCTGATGGAGATTGTTGCCGCAACGATCTTCCACGCGCAGGGCATGATCTCAGAATTTGCGTTTGCGTCTTTGATGGTTCTGGCTGTGATTTCCACAGTCCTGACAGGCCCGATGTTCAAGCTTGTCGCGCCTCGAATCAAAGTCGAAGCCTGAAGAATGGGAGGATCATCGGATCCTCCCAAACTCTGTCTTTCTAAAAATCAGTGATGCGTTGAAAGCCAGTCGTGGATCTGTGTCTGGGTGGCACGGATAGCGTCCTGACGGGCGTTGATCGTATTGACAGCCTTGGCCGTCGCAATCTTGGATCCCGTTGTCTTCGTGGCCCATGGATCGCTCTGCAGAGCAGCCAGAACCTGCGGGTTGTTGGAATGAGCCGCGATGGTGGCGAGGAAGTCATCCTGTGACCATGGTGCCAGATGGGTGCGGATATCGGCTTCGTGTTCCTTCACCAACTGCCACACCAGATCTGGATTTTCGCTAGAGACCGCAATAACAGCCAACGAACGGGCAATCCGTCCATTCGGAATGGCGCCGCTATACGCCAGCTCGACAGTCTTGCGGATCAGATCCGGATTGGTCGCGCTAGCAAGAGCGGCGAAATAGCGCAGTTTCAGCTCGGTGGCCTGCGTCGTGCGAACCTTGTCGGCCATGAAGGCCCATGTCTGCTCGTCAGCGTTTTTCATGGCAATCATTGTGACGGCGGCGACAAGATCAGGGCGCAGGGAGGCCGGATTATCCTTCCAGAGCGCAAAGCGACGCTTGGCTTCTGCGGTGACCTTTGGATCGTTGAAGGCTCCGAGTGCGCTGATAACCGATGGACGCAGCATCGTGTCCAGAACATTCTCGTGAGGCTTTTCGTCCCAGCCAAGACGCGCCAGAACGGGGGCCAGACGGCTTCGGGCATAAGCCTGGAAATCATCGCGATCCGGGTTGCCAATTTCGTAAAGATCAATCGTTTCCAGACGGTCGATAATCTCTTCAAGAACCGCAATATCGCTTTCATGTGCCGTCGTCAGACGGTCCACGAGATCCAGATACGGAGCCAGCCCCGCCTGTCCAGACCGGAAGAGGGCATACTGATCCCCAAGCAGATTCGCACGGTCTACAGCTGAGAATTTGCTGATGGAGGCAGAAAGAGCAGCGAACGCATTCTTGTCGTAGGCGACGCGGTAGTAGCCACTCTCGCCAAGATTGAGCTTGAACGGCGCTCCACAATGCGGCGTCGTGATGGTGACAGGCTCCGTTCCCAGAACGATCGTCTTGCTGGGAAGTCCGGGGCCGCCAGCAACAACCGGAATGCTCCACGTCAAGGGATGGGCCTGCGGGTCATGAATGGTGAAGCGGCTCTGCGTTAGCGTATAAGTCGCCTGATCGTTCTGGCAAAACGACGTCACATTGACCTGCGGAATACCCGGCTGTTCCGTAAAGCTGCGGGCGACCTTGGCAACATCCTCGCCGGATGTGGAGGACAAGGCGTTCCACAGATCCTGACTGGTGGCGTTTCCATAGGCATGAGCCTTCATGTAAGCGCGCATTCCATCACGGAACTTGTCTTCGCCCAGCCAACCTTCCAGCATCCGGATGACGAGTTCACCCTTGCCATAGCTGATGCTGTCAAACGCCGAATTGGCTTCGCTGACGTTATGGATCGTCTGCTGGATCGGATGTGTGGTGGCGAGAGCGTCAATCGCCATCGTCTCTTCGCGGGTGTCATGCTGGCGAGGCCAAATGTCCCACTGAGGGTTCAGCTTGTCCGTGACCTTGATCTCCATCCAGGACGCGAAACCCTCATTGAGCCAGATATTGTTCCACCAGCCCATCGTCACAAGATCGCCCGACCACTGATGGGCCATCTCGTGCGCAACAACTTCGTGGATCAGTTCACGAGTGCGGGGCGTGCTGTTCTTCGGATCAAAGAGAAGAACATTGTCGATGTACGTCAGGGCGCCCCAGTTCTCCATCGCACCGGCCTGATAGTTGCCGGGAATAGCGAGCATATCCATCTTGGGAAGAGGATATTTCACGCCGAAATAGGTGTTGTAATAGGGCAGAATCTTCTCGGCGGATTCCAGGGCGTAACGGCCCTGTTCCTCAAGGCCAGCCGGTGCATAGACGCTCATGTCCGTGCCGTCCGCGCCGCCATGGACCGCTCCCATATCGCCTGCAACAAGCGCCAGCAGATAGCTGGACATGCGAGGGGTGGGAGCGAAAGACACGCGCTTGGTTTTCGTATCCTGCTGTGTAGTGCCGATGATGGGCATGTTGCTGACGGCGACATCATCGAACGGCAGGGTCACGTTGAGCTGGAAGCTGGCCTTGAACGCGGGCTCGTCCCAGCCGGGGAACATCCGGCGCGCATCGGCGACCTCAAACTGCGTCACCAGCATCCGGCGTTTCTCGCCTTTGGCGGACGTGTAGTCGTTGATATACAGGCCGTTCGGTGTCTTGAGGATCGGTCCCGTATAGCTGATGGCGAGCGTATGCGGGCCTTTAGGAACCGCTTGCTCAAAATGAAGCGTTGCTGTTTCCGCTGTATCGTTCTGGGTAATGGTGGCGTGATGCGTTCCATCCAGAATAGCCGTGGAAAGTTTGAGACCGGCCTGATTGAGAACAATATCCTGCGCATCGGTCAGGACGTTGACATCAATGGTTTCCTGCCCTTTGAGGGTCAGGTGCTCGGGATCAGTTTCAAGATCAATGACATAGGTTTCCGGAGCGACCGTTTTTGGGAGCTCTCCCGGCGTCTGCTGGAACGAGAAGGTGCCTTCGGCATGCGCTACCGTGAAAGGCAGGCCGGCAAGAAGGGTACTGAGAGCCAGGAGGCGGCGCATCATGAAGTATGTCCTTGATCGGTGAAAGGAATAGCGAAAACGGCGTATGACGCTGTGTTTCAAAGGTGATCTGAACGTCGCATACTCGGTTAGGGCAGGAAAGGGCGGAATTGATTGACCAACCGCTCCGTTCTGGCATGTGTCAAAATCTCCCTGATGCCGGTATGAGGAAACTCAGTGCACGAGAATGGAGACGCCCCGTTAGATGATGACACGCTTTTTCCCTGTCTGGGCCATTCTGGTGACAGTCGGTGCTATTGCATTTCCTGCACCATTCCTGAAGCTTCTGCCCATCATCACGCCACTTCTCGCTTTCATCATGTTCATGATGGGGGTTTCTCTAACGGTGCAGGATTTCTCCCGGATCGCGCGCCGTCCCTATCCTGTTCTGGCGGGTGTGGGCCTCCATTATCTGGTGATGCCGCTCGCTGCCTGGGGCATTGCGCATCTGCTTGGAATGCCGCCTGCGCTGGCGACGGGCATGATCCTCGTCGGGTGCGTTTCGAGCGGTACTGCTTCGAACGTCATGATCTTCCTGTCCAAAGGGGACGTCGCACTGTCGGTCAGCATCAGTGCGCTCTCCACGTTGGTTGGGATTTTCGCGACACCATTATTGACCCGCCTTTATGTCTCGGCGGGAGTGTCCGTTGATAGCTGGGGCCTGTTCCGCAGTATCATTACGATGGTGGCGTTGCCTGTTCTGGCGGGTGTTATCGTCAATACACTCTGCCAGCGCATGGTGAAGCGCGTTGAGGCTGCCCTTCCACCCATCGCGATGGTGTCGATCCTGCTGATCATTGGCTGCGTGGTGGCGGGGGCAGGGCCTTCGCTTGCTCAGGCTGGTCCGCTGCTCATGCTGGGTGTTGTTCTGCATAATGCTATCGGGCTTGCGGGAGGATATTGGGGAGGACGACTTCTGGGCTTTGATGAGTCCGTATGCCGAACACTGGCCCTTGAAGTTGGAATGCAGAATTCCGCACTCGCAGCTACATTGGGCCGTCTGTATTTCTCACCTGTTGCGGCCCTTCCGGGAGCTGTGTTCTCGGTATGGCACAACGTGTCAGGGTCTGTTCTCGCCACATTCTGGGCTGCCCGCCCTTTGAAAGCAAAAAATCCTGCCGCTCAGGGCACCGCCAGATAATCCTGAAGGCGAGGGACCATGAAATCCAGAAAGGCTCTCACCCGGGGCGGACTCTGACGGCCCCCCGGATAAAGCGCATGAATGTCTTCCTCATCCTGCATGCCTGCATCCGTCAGGACTTCGATCAGGCGCCCAGCCTGAACATCATTCCGCACATGGTACTCCCCCAAGCGCGCCAGACCAGCGCCCTGAACAGCAAGCCTGCGCACGGTCTCCCCATTATTCGCCAGCAGCGGCCCATGCATCAACCGGTCAACCAGCCTGCCTTTTTCATGAAGAGGCCAGACAGGCGCGGATCGTTGGAAGTTGAAACCCAGACACCGGTGATGGCTCAGATCTTCGGGTGTCTGGGGCGTTCCATGTCGTGCCAGATAGGCAGGAGATGCGACGATCTTGCGCGGGGCAGAGCCAAGATGCCGTGCGGTCAATCCTGAATCCTGTAAACGCCCTACCCGGAATGCGACATCCGTTCGATCCAGATAAAGATCGGTCATTTCATCTGACAGGGAGAGGTCAATCACAATATCCGGGTAAGCCTCCCAGAAAGCAGGCAGAAGGGGTTCAAGCCCGAGCGTTCCGAACGCAACCGAGGCATTCACCCGAACCGTGCCCTTGGGCTGCAGGTTCCCGGTCGTAAGGCTGCGTTCAATGTCATCAAGGTCCGCGATCAGAGCGGTGGCGCGCGCGTAATAAGTTTGCCCTTCCTGAGTCACGGACAGGCGACGTGTGGACCGTTCAATCAGGCGCAATCCCAGACGAGCCTCAATGCGTGCAATGAGCTTGCTGACCGTCGAAGGCGTCATTCTCAGAAGACGCGCGGCCTCTGAAAAGCTGCCACTTTCCACAACGCGCACGAAAACCTGCATTTCTCCGACGCGATTATCCATGCAAATCCACCTATGAATTTCATTCACAAGTTTTGTGCAGATTGAGGGAATTATCAACTCACAGAGAAAAGATCATCTTTTCCGTACGTTCCAGTCTTTCTGAAGCAGAGGCAAAACAGATGAAAATCTTCATCACTGGCGCAAGTGGCTATATCGGGGGCTCGGTCGCAGCCCATCTCGCCGCAAAAGGGCATCAGATCCGAGGTCTGATCCGCAATGAATCCCGTACGGAAGAACTTCAATCTTTCAGTATCGAACCCGTTGTTGGTACCCTCGACGATAGTGACCTTCTGATGGTTGAGGCGCAGAATTCTGATGCTGTAATCAATGCTGCCGACAGCGATCACCGTGGCGCGGTTGAAGCGCTCTTAAAGGGGCTCGAAGGCAGCGGAAAGCCGTTTTTTGCATACAAGCGGCAGCTCCCTAGTCGGAGACGAAGCCCTCGGTGAACCTTCCGATGCCATTTTTACGGAAGAGACCCCTGTAGCTCCGGCACCAGATAAGGTTGCGCGTATCGCAATCGATACTCTCATTCGGAATGCCGCACCTGCTGTCCGCTCAGTAGTTCTGTGCAACACCATGATCTATGGGAGGCATTTGGGGCCAGTTTCACAGAGTGTTCAGATTCCGCCTCTCGTGGCGCAGGCCCGGGAAAGCGGCATCAGCCGACATATCGGCCGTGGTCTCAATCGCTGGTCAAACGTCCATATTGCAGACGTTGCCGCGTTATACGAACTGGCTCTTACGAAAGCTTCAGCTGGCAGCTTTTACTTTGTTGAAAACGGCGAAGCATCGTTTCGTGAAATCACGGATGCGATTGGGGCCGCTTTAGGTCTTGGGCCATCGCAGGACTGGGGCCCTGAAGAGGCGATCAAGCGCTGGGGCCGTGAACTCGCGGTGTTTGGCCTGAGTTCCAACAGCCGCGTCAGGGCTGACAAGGCGAGGCGGGAACTTGGCTGGGCACCAGCCCATCATTCAGTGACGGACTGGATCCGGCAGGATATCGCCTGAAAATATCCGAGCGGACTGAACACAGGGTCCGCTCGGATATTTTCCATTAATGAGCCGAGCGTGTTTCGTCGCTCTTCTCCCGAATGGCCCGGAATTCCGAACCAGCCTTCCAGGTCGGCCAGTCATGCGAGAAGGCGGCGCTATAACCAACCTGACGCACGACTTCGACGTCCTGCGCTGCGCCGCGCACATCCCAGTCGGCGCTCCAGGCATCACAGGCCTGATGATAGCAGGCCATGTAAGACGTCAGCCACTTGCTGCCGGCTGCTGTTCCCCCATTGAGCAGATCAAACGGGCCAGCCATGTCCATCACGGCCAGAACGGGCACGCCAGCTCGCGCGAAGGGCAGGTGGTCTGCCCGGTAAAACGCGCCACGCTCCGGCATGGCTTCCGGCTGCGTTGTACGGCCCTGCTTCAGGGCTGCCGCAGCGAAGTCGTCCTGAAGGGTGTCCTGACCGGCGCCAATGATGAAGGCATTATGAGCGGGTCCAGCCATCTGAAGAACGTCCATCGTCAGGTTGGCAGCAGTTTTGTCCAGCGGGGCGAGGGGATGCGCCACATACCAGCTTGACCCCAGCAGGCCACGCTCTTCACCCGTCCAGGACGCAAAGCTCACGGTGCGCTTTGGCTTCGGACCATTCTTGAAAGCGCGGGCGATTTCAAGAACAGCGGCAATGCCGGAGCCATCGTCGATCGCGCCACGGCGGATGACGGTGTTGCCCTGTGCGTTTGTGCTCTTGCCAAATGCATCCCAGTGAGCGCCGAACATGACGGTCTCATCCGGATAGGTCGAGCCTGTGAGCTTGCCGATCACGTTCTGGCTCTGGAGATGATCCACCTTGACCGGCATATCAAGCGAGAACGTCGTGTCATGGATATTGACCGGGTGGAAATCTGGCGAACGGGCCTGACGACGCAGACGATCCAGATCCAGACCTGCCTGGGCAAAGAGTGCATGCGCCGCGCTGCCTTCGATCCAGCCAATCAGCGGAACGGATTTTAGATCCTTGTCATCATGCAGGATGTCATATTCCTCACCCTGTGGCGCAACAACGGTGCTCCACGGGTAGGACGCACCCGGCGTATCATGAATGATGAGCGCACCTGCAGCACCGCGACGGGCTGCTTCTTCGAACTTGTATGTCCAGCGACCATAATAGGTCATGGTCTTGCCGCCAAAACGCCCGGCTACAGGCTCTTCCGGTCCAGCGTCAAAATCCGGATCGTTGACAAGGAAGACCGCAATCTTGCCGTGCAGATCAACCTGTTTGAAATCATTCCACCGACGCTCAGGAGCCGTGACACCATATCCGACGAAGACCAACGGAACATGGGACAGACGCAGGCGCTGAATGGGCTGCAACGTGGAGAGCGCCACATCCTTGAGCTGGTGCAGCTCAATGGTATGACCACGCGTGGTCACGGTCGCTGTTGCTTTTGGATCGGGGCGGGTGCGGATCATTGGGACGTTTTGCGTCCATCCGCCATTCTCGCCACCCGGTTCAAGACCGATCTTCTGATACTGCTCGATCAGCCATTTGACTGTAACAGCTTCTCCTGGCGTGCCCGGTGCGCGGCCCTCGAATTCATCCGACGACAGCACACGCATTGTCTCGGACATGCGAGCCGGATCAATTGGCCCGGAGGCACCAGTGTTCGTCGCTGCCTGTGCAGTGGACAGACCTACTGCCAGAGGGGCGAAAGCGAAAGCTGCCAGGCCTGTGGCGAGTTGTAAGCGAAGGCGGAAAGACAGTGTGTGCATCATGTCCTCAGTGTATGTCTTAACGGCAGTTCTAATGAGATGACGAGCACTTTACACATCACACGGCTGTTCCGGAAATGGGATAAAATCGCTTGCATGGTGGGTTGACGGAAAACAGACGCCCACCCCATGTTTCTTCACATGAAAATTTCCACTCTTCCGGTTCTCCTGTCCCGTCATCCACAGGTTGAGAGTGCCGAAGGCGTTTGTTACGGCCGACAGAACATGACGCTTAAGGCGGGCTGGGAGCCTATTGCATCCGGTCTGCTAACCTTGGCAAAGGGGATTGGCTGTTCCATCATCTATACTTCGCCCTCCATGCGCTGTTTGGCTGTCGCACGGAAGCTGGCAGAGCATAGTAGTTTGCCAGTTTCGCAGGATGAGCGTCTTCAGGAACTGAATTTCGGCCAGTGGGAAGGAATGACCTGGGCTGATGTGCCGCATGAGGCATTGGATAGCTGGGCCGCCGATCCGGAAGGCTTTTTTCCTCCAGGAGGGGAGAGTGGGATTAACCTGCGCGAGCGAGTGCAGTCTTTCTGGGAAGACCTGATCCGCGCCGCGCGGCCGGCGTTGGTTATTTCCCATGGGGGACCGTTACGTCTGCTGGATGGCTTGGCACAGGGAATTCGCCCCGATCTTCTTGCTCCATCAATGCCCCAGGGAAGCAGCAGGTTATACTACGTCAGCGTCTGATCCACTGGCGGCGTTCAGGGTTTCGCTTTTCCCACCCCATGCGTTCCAGTTCAGGCGTATTGGCCTGTTCCATCGGATACCCGACACAAAGATAGGCGACGAGATCCCAGCCCGGTTCAGCATCCAGCATTGTTGAAACGGCTTCAGGCTCCAGAATGGACACCCACCCGAGCCCGACACCCGATGCTGTTGCGGCAAGCCAAAACGTGTGGATCGCCATGACGGCAGACCATGTGGTGGTTTCAGGCATGGTCGCACGCCCCAGCCCGTGCCCCTGATCTGGAGCAGTCTCACAGAAGACGGCAACATGATGAGGGGCATCATCCAACCCGGCAAGTTTGAGAGCGGCATATCCCGCTGCCTGGGCGCCCTCATAACCTTCCAGCGCCCGTGCGTTGCACACCTCAAAACTGTTACGAACAGCCGCTTTCCGAGCTTGGTCCTCTACCAGAACAAAACGCCAGGGCTCGCTCAACCCTACGGATGGCGCCAGTGTTGACGCCTGAAGCAGATCATCAAGGAGTGCAGGCGCAACAGGATCCCGCCTGAAATGACGGACATCCCGGCGCCAGGTGAAAAGACGCTCGAGATCGAGCCGAAATTCGTCAGAAAACACAGGAGACGTCACAATTTTTCCATAGCCGAACCGGTACGGCCATCTTGTTCATCGAGAATACGACCGGCCATCGGACCAAAAATCAGCCCGATCGTGGCCCAGAGAACGATCTGCATTCCAAGGGCTGCTTCACGAAAGCGCCAGAGAACTGTTGCAGGGAAGTCCGTCGGTACTTCATTGATATCCGGCATTCCAGATTGTACCGCCGCGATGAGAGCAATGAACATGGCTATGGAGACAAATGTTCCATTCCACGCACCAAGACGCCGGACAAGCGGGCGACTGGTCATAAAGGATGCTGCCGCTGCACAGAGGGAAAGAAGGATCATTCCGAAATAGGTTTCGGTCCGCAAATTGATCGTTCCCGGCAAGCCAACAGCAGGTGGATTGGGAGGGTATTTCAAATCCGGGACAAGCACGAACACCACAAACGCAGCAGCAGCCAGCAGTGCTGAAAGAGCACGCGGTGAGAAACGCCCCACGCGGCCATAGGCGAATGCGAAAACCGTCGCGAAAATTCCACCATAAGCCGCACCATACATGACGGCAGTCGTCAGAAGTCCAAAGGACGCCTGCACGCCTCGGCTGACCAGTTCAGCTTCCGGAGGTTCTCCAGCAGCGAGATCTTTTGCACTTTCAAAGGCAATCGCCAGATGGACCTGAGGTTCGCCAAAGATGCGGGCAAACAGGAACGCAAGAAAAGCGGCAGCAACCCCGGCGATCATGCCACGGCTCAGAAGACGACCAGCCATGATAAAACCCTGCCCTTAGTGGCACGGAAATCCAAGAAGATGGCGGCCATCATGAACAAATTCGTGGACCTCGTGCCCGGAGATCAGCGACGTCGCGCCCTGTTCGGCTCCCACAAAATAAAGCAGCAGGAGGCTCAGCAAGATTGTGAAGATGGCCCATGGCACAAGAGCGCTGACCGGGATGGCTACGGGAGCAACGATACTGCCGGAATGAGAATTAGAGGAGAGGCTTTGGCTCATGATGGACTCCGCAAGGAAGATGCGCGTTCTGCGGTGAAAAACTGTTTTGAAAAAGGAGGTCTGGCTCCGCATTGCGACAGCAAAAGCGTTACAGTGGCGCGACCGCACCGGGTTTCCACCGGTTTCCCCTTGTTCTGTGTGTTGCGAGAGTAGTCTTCCGCTGGGACGTGTCAACCGTTCCATACAGCGACGAGGGCCGTCAGCACCACACAGTCGGTAATGCTTGCGGTGGCCCCGAGAACGTCACCCGTGTAACCGTTCAGAAGCCGCTTGGCGGTGGCTCTCAAGACGCATGCCACACATAAAGCCAACAGACATGTCAGCAGAGCGATGTGTGACGAGACGCAGAGCAACGCAACACAGAATGCTGAGAAAAGGCATCCCAATACCTGATCCCGTGTCAGGCCCATCAGCTGACGTGCCAGTCCATTCTCCCGGGCAGGACGCAGAGTGAACGGCAGGAGCGGCAGCATGGCTCGAGATAACGCGCCCGCCAAGGCAAGGGCAGGAAGGACCAGCATGACCGGTAAGGCGGTAAGTGCTGTGACACGGATCAGTAAGCATATCCCCAGGGCCAATGCCCCGTAACTTCCGATCCGGCTATCGCGCATGATCTCCAGCCGTCGCTCCAACGAGGAACCACCGCCACAGCCATCAGCCATATCCGCCAAACCATCTTCATGGAGACCGCCCGTCAGAAGAACCTGTATCCCGATGCTCCAAACAGCCGAAATGGTGGCAGGAACATGCAGGGCACGGAGGATCAGAAATACGGTTCCGGCCAGAACGCCCGTAAAAGCTCCAACCAGCGGCCAGCACCAGACAGATCTGGGCAAAGACCACGCCTGGCCCCTGACGCGCAACCATCCGAGCGGAAGGCGCGTCAATAGCCCCGCACCGCAGGCAATATCCTCTCGGATAATGCGCCAGAGTTTCATTCTGTGGGGGGAGCTGACTGCTGGGAGACGGCAGCTTCTGCAAATGTCGCCATGCCATTGTGACAGGCTATAGCGCCACGCAAAAGTGGAACAACCAGACCTGAGCCCGACGCTTCTCCCAGCCTTAGTCCGAAATCCAGAAGAGGCTCCAGCGCCAGAGCTGCTGCTAATCTGCGGTGCCCTGCCTCTGCGGAACAATGAGAAAGACGTGTATGATCAAGTGCTTCTGGCGTTATCTTTGCAAAAGGCAGCACTGCGGCCGTACAGACAAACCCGTCCAGAAGTACGGGAACGCCGTAGTGGCGCGCTGCCAGAACGCTTCCCATAATAGCTGCCAGTTCATACCCACCGAGGGTGCGAGCGACCTCCAATGGATCACTCAGGATCGGACTGTGAAGCGCAAGAGCGTCATCAATGACTGCGGCTTTCAGCCTCACCCCGTCATCATCGAGACCTGTTCCATGACCAGCCCAGTCGCTGCCCCTTCCGCCCAGGAGCGCCGCACACAGAGATGCAGCCGGCGTTGTATTCCCAATTCCCATTTCACCGGGGCAAAACAGATCAGCATCTTTAGAAACAGCCATATACCCGGCTGAAACAGCAGACAGAAAATCCTTTTCCGTCATCGCGGCCGTTTGAGAGAGGTCTTCAGTCGGCTTTAGATTCTGAAGGCAAACCACGTTGAGTTCAGCCCCGGCATTGCGCGCAAGCTGATTAATGGCCGCGCCACCATGCTCGAAATTCGCGACCATCTGGCGTGTAACGTCAGAGGGCCAAGGCGACACCCCGCGTTGAACAACACCGTGATTGCCTGCGAAAATCGTGATCTGGACTTTATCCAGCGCGGGCCGGTCAGTGCCCTGCCATTCACCGAGCCAAACTGCCAGTTCTTCAAGCCTACCCAAACTGCCAGGAGGCTTGGTCAGCGCCGCATCCCGTTGTCTGATACGATCTCCACAGGCCAGATCCCGTTCAGGCAAGGACAGACAGGCGGCCCGAAGGGCTGCCATGCTGGTGAAGGGTATTTCGGGCACGGAAAATGAGGCATCAGTCGGCATGAGATGTCTTTTGTGCTGTTATCCGGGCGCATGCAAGATGAGTAAGAGGGAGAGATCGTGGTGCATTCGACTGAGCCAGCAGGGCGTAGGCAGGTTTCGCTGGTTCTCGGTGGTGCAAGATCCGGAAAAAGCCACGTTGCCGAAGCCCTGATCACAAGTCAGCCCGCGCCATGGATCTATCTGGCCACTGGCCGTGCTTATGATGACGAAATGCAGGCCCGGATAAACCTGCACCGCGCCAGCCGTGGCGAGCTGGGTTGGCAGACAATTGAAGAGCCCTATGACATCACGACCGTGCTTCAAAAGGCAGGGCCAGAACCTGTTCTGGTTGATTGCCTCACGCTTTGGCTCACGAACCTTATTCTGGATGAGAGGGACATCAGCGCTGCAACGGAGGGGCTGTTATCGGCGCTTTGCGAGCGTCAGCATCAGACCGTGCTCGTGGGCAATGAAGTCGGGCTGGGGATTGTTCCCGACAATGCACTTGCACGACGTTTCCGGGACGAGGCGGGTCTGCTTCACCAGCGGATTGCCGCCATCGCAGACGAGGTGCTCTTCGTTGCCGCCGGTTTGCCACTGAAAATCAAATGAGCGATCACCAAGGCTTTTGACACTCTGCTAGACCAGCGATAGGAAAGAACGTGATGGTTCCTCCGAAAGGAGGATGAAAAGGGAAGCCGGTGCGGCCAAACTGGTCAAATCCGGCACTGCCCCCGCAACTGTGGACGGTTATCTGTCCTGTCGGCATATCGTTTTTGGGGTGTGCGACCACTGGGCTTGAGTCCGGGAAGGTCTGGCAGGAGAGGAGGCGCTGAAGGCATCTCGACCGTAAGTCAGGAGACCTGCCATCTTGAGCCAAGTGTCATGATCCGGCGGGGTGCCCGGACTGTGAGGTCGCGCCAACACAGGCACGTCCCCTCCGAACTGCGGAGGCCTTCTGTCGCGCCTTTTGTTATGCCTCTTCGGGCTGCAAGAGAGACGAAACCATGGCAGAAACCCTGCCTCAGACCAGACCTGTCCTGCATGTCTGCGTAACATGCCGCCGTGGATTGCCACTGAACGACAATCCTGTTCAGGGACGCCAGCTTTATGATGCTCTGACCCGCCACGCCGAGAACGGCGATTTCAGCGTCGAGCCTGTAGAATGTATGGCCACATGCAGTCGCGGGTGCGTTGCGGCTGTGTCCATGCCGGAAAAGTGGACTTTGATTCTGGGACAGCTTGGGCCTGAAAAGGTCGATGACCTCCTGACATTCCTGAACGCCTATCGGGCGTCAAAAACGGGAACGGTCATGCCATCGAAGCGTCCGGCATCTCTTTCTGATATGATCCTTGCCCGTCTGCCAGCATCCCTTTCTGCCTCACAGGAACTTTCATGATGTCCCAATCTGTTTCAGGTGCCGGTCGCAAGATTCCGGTCACGATCATCACAGGTTTCCTCGGGGCTGGGAAAACCACGCTTCTCCGGAACCTCCTGGCGCAGGCGAATGGTCGCCGGATTGCGATTGTGGTCAATGAGTTTGGTTCTCTGGGGATTGATGGCGAGGTTCTGCGGTCCTGCGGCATCGAAAACTGCCCGGACGAAGATATCGTCGAGCTGACAAATGGCTGCCTGTGCTGCACCGTTGCAGACGATTTTATCCCCACTATGCAGGCTCTGATTGATCGCGCAGATCCACCAGAGCATATCGTCATTGAGACGTCCGGCCTCGCATTGCCCAAGCCTCTCTTGAAAGCCTTTAGCTGGCCTGACATCCGCACTCGCATGACGGTGGACGGCGTGATCACGCTGGTCGATGCCCCTGCGGTAGCGGCTGGCCGTTTTGCTGATGATCCGGCTGCAGTTGCGGCCCAACGCGCGGCTGATCCTTCCCTTGATCACGATAACCCTCTCGCCGAAGTTTATGAAGATCAGCTGAACGCTGCGGATCTGATTGTCCTCAACAAAACCGATCTGCTGGATAGCACCGAAACGGATGCTGTTGAGGCGGCGATCATCAAGGCTGTGCCGCGCAAGGTGGTGACACTTCGGGCCGTGGAAGGGCGACTGGACCCGGCTGTGCTTCTGGGAATTGGAGCAGGCGCTGAAGATGACCTTGAGGGCCGGCCATCCAATCATGATGGCGCGGATGATCATGAACACGATGATTTCGAAAGCTTTGTTGTCGTTCTGCCGGAGCAAACCAGTGCTGACGCAGTGCTGAAGCGTCTCAGCGAAGTGGCTGGAACGTTCGATATCCTGCGGATGAAGGGCTTCATGGCCGTACAGGGCAAAAAAATGCGCCTGGCTGTGCAGGGCGTCGGTACGCGTTTCCGCCATGAATTCGATGTGCCCCTGACTGGCGATACGCGTGACGGCCGCCTTGTCGTAATTGGCCAGACCGGTCTGGATCGGACTGCCATCGAAGCCGCGCTACTGGCAGCCTGAGCCCATCATGCATCTGCTCGTCCGGGAAAGACATGGAATAGACGATCAGGGCGTGGCCGAGGATCTCGGTCATGCGCCTGCTGACGTCGTGTTCCTGACTTTTTCGGATAGCGACCTTCTGGCGCTTGAGCGAGCGTATGAAGACCTGAGCGCGCTGTCGCCAGAAGGCGCTGGTTTCTCGCTGAGATTAGTAAGCCTCTCGCGGCTCAGGCACCCGATGTCTGTCGATCTTTATGTGGAGCAGACGCTTTCAGAAGCCCACTGTGTTGTGGTGCGTCTCCTGGGAGGCGTCGATTACTGGCGCTATGGTGCGGAAGAAGTACGAAACTCCTGCGCCAGAAACTCTATTCCGCTGGCCTTGCTTCCGGGAGATGCCCGTCAGGATGCGCGACTGGAAGACTGGTCCAATGTTGACGTGGGTATCCATGAACGTCTGACCGGCTTTTTGAAAGAGGGAGGCCCGGACAACGCCCGTCGTGCACTACTTCTGATGGCGCATCTGGCTGGTCGTGGCGAGGATCTGGTCGGGACGCCAGAGCCTCTACCGCTTGCTGGGCTCTATCGCGCCGGGAAGCCTGATCTTTCCTTGCGTGCGACTGTTGTCTTTTATCGTGCCCATCTTCTCGCTGCTGATACAGCTCCCATCGATTGCCTGGCGCACGCGTTGGAAGAGGCTGGTCTGTCAGCAGATGTGCTGTACGTCTCGTCCCTCAAGAACCCTGACGCCGTAAAATATGTCCGACGTCATCTGGCACAGACGCGCCCAGACATCATCCTGAACGCAACATTCTTTTCCGCCCGGGGCGAGGCTGGATCTTCTCCGCTGGACCATGCGGATGTGCCCGTCCTTCAGGTATTGCAACCCGGATCAACCCATCAGGCATGGGAAGAGAGCGGGCGAGGACTGTCTCAGTCCGATCTTGCCATGCAGGTTGTCCTGCCGGAACTGGACGGACGCCTCTCCGCAGGGCCAATTTCGTTCAAGTCGGAAACAGCTCCCGGGGATGCGGCCAGACATGCCCCTTATCACGCGGGCATATCGGCTATCGTTGCCCAGGCGCGCGCCTGGGCGAGGCTGAGACATCTCAAACCTGCAAACAAACATCTGGCTTTGATCCTGTCCGACTATCCGGGCGCAGAAGGTCAGTCCGCTCATGCTGTCGGGCTGGATACATTTGCCAGCCTTTGCTCCATTCTTAAGACGCTGCAGAATGCTGGATACGACTGCGGTCAGGTCGGGGCGTGGTCCAACAAAGCAGCATTGGTGCAGTCGCTTTGTGGAGAACTGCCAAAGCAGGTTCTCAGTCTGCAAGATTATCGGAAAGAGTTCGAAGCGTTGCCGCATAAGTTCCGGCAAGCTGTTCTAACCGCATGGGGCGAGCCAAAGGACGATGCAGCGGTTCTGGGGGAAGCGTTCTGCCTGAAAGTTCTGACGCTGGGGAACATCACCATCGCAGTGCAGCCGGATCGTGGCGCAACACAGGATCGCAAGACGCAGTACCATAATCCTGATATGCCGCCCCGACATGCCTATGTCGCGTTTCATATCTGGCTTCGTCAGATTTGCCACATCGACGCGATGATCCATCTAGGAACACACGGCACCTTGGAATGGCTACCCGGAAAAGCTGTCGCATTGTCGGAAAACTGTGCTCCTGCCGTTCTAAGGGGTTCAGTGCCAGTTCTCTATCCCTTTATCGTCAACAATCCCGGCGAAGCCGCCGCCGCCAAGCGACGCCTTGGCGCTGTGACCATCGGGCACATGACCCCACCCGTCATGAAGGCCGGACTGGACGCTGGCATGGCTGATCTGGAGCAGTTGATTGACGAATTCGCGGAAGCAGACGGTCTGGACCGCCGGCGTGGGGCAATCCTGCGGCGTGATATTCTGGACCGTGCTTCCGGAATGGGTCTGCTGGCGGAAAGCGGTGTCAAGCGGGGCGAAGGCGATGAAGCCGAGGCTTTGGCCCGACTGGATGCCTATCTCTGTGACGTGAAGGACCTGCAGATCCGCGATGGATTGCACGTCTTCGGAAAAGTCGCTCCGCATGCAGACAGGCTTGCGACAATGGTGTCCTCAATTGCTCAGGTGCCCAAGGACGACATAACCGCACTGATCGAAGCCAGCGCAGGCGCGGAAATGAATGCGCTGCTTGCTGGGCTGGAAGGACGTTTCGTTCAGCCAGGGCCGTCTGGTGCGCCGACCCGGGGGCGGGTGGATGTTCTTCCAACTGGTCGCAATCTGTTTACCATGGACCCACGGGCTGTGCCGACAGCGTCTGCCGTCGAACTGGCGAAAGCGCAGGCCCAGCAGATCCTGTTGCGGCACCTTCAGGAAGAGGGAGAGCCACTTCAGCGCATCGTCATGGACTTGTGGGGTTCTTCCACGCTCAGAACCGGTGGCGAAGATCTGGCGCTGGCGCTTCTCCTGATGGGTGTTGAACCTGTCTGGGATGCCTCAAGCGGACGTGTGTCCGGGATTGAAATCACGTCTCTGGCTGTTCTGAATCGGCCGCGTGTGGACGTGACACTCAGGATTTCCGGCCTTTTCCGGGATGCTTTTCCTGCTCAGATCGCACTATTCGATCAAGCCGTTCAGGCGGTTGCAGCCCGTGAAGAAGGGGAGGAGTGGAATCCCCTAGCTGCCAGTGTCCTCCACCTTAAAGGCGAAGAGCGCAAAGCGGCAACCGCGCGGATTTTCGGGGCTGCTCCAGGAACGTATGGAACCGGCATCGAGGAGACGCTGGCAAGGGGAACATGGGAGAACCGGTCTGAACTCGGTCAGTCCTATCTTGATGGCAATGACTGGATGTATGGGGGAGGCCGGGACGGCACACGGAATGCAGATGCGCTGGCAGAAAAGCTCGCACGGACAGATGCCATTCTGCATGTTCAGGATCATGCAGAAACCGATATTCTGGAAAGCCCCGACGTGGCGGCTCATGAGGGCGGTCTCTCAGCGGCGGCGGAACTTCTGGGGGCTGATCCTGTACTCTGGCATGGCGACACGTCTCGCCCGGAAGCACCACGTCTGCGCGATACCGAAGCTGAAGTTGCACGGATCGTACGCGGGCGGCTTGCGAACCCTCGATGGCTTGAAGGCATGCAGCGACATGATTATCGGGGAGCAGCGGAAATAGCGCGCGGACTGGACGGTCTTTGTGCGTTTGCCGCAACTTTACCGACGACGTTCGATCATCAGTTCGATCTCGTCTTTGCAGCGACACTGGGGGATGAGACGTGCGACGTGTTTCTGCGGAGCGCTAACCCGCAGGCAAGACGTGCGATGCAAAAGCGCTTTCAGAACATGATCCGTCGAGGCCTGTGGCACCCCCGGCTCAACAGTGTAGCAGCACTTCTGGAGGACGAGCAGGGATGAGCGATGCGCCTTTGGTCCGTGGCTGGTGTCCCGATCTGTTTGCTCCGATGCAGGCGCGCGATGGGTTTCTTATCCGGATCAGACCTCCCATAGAAGGGCTTGATGCTGGTCAGGTGCAGACCATAGCCGCCCTGGCGTCCGATCACGGCAATGGTACGATTGAACTGACAAACCGGGGCAATCTGCAGCTCCGAGGCTTTTCGCTGGACAGTGCACGTCTGGCAGGCAGGATTGCAATAGAATGCGGACTTGCAGATCCGGACCCGGCACGGGAGCGCAGACGGGCGGTGCTGATCTCGCCGCTGGCTGGATATGACCCTGCCTGTCACCATGGTACAACCGCAGTCGCCGGGAGGCTTCAGACCGCACTTCTTGCAGATGATCGTCTTGCAAGTCTTCCGGGAAAATTTGGCTGGGGTGTGGACGGCGGCGGATTACTGCCTGTGGGAGCGATTTCCGCCGATCTCGTTCTTCAGGCCGGACAAGACGGGTGGTCAGTGCGCTGCGGGGAGGTTGTTACGGAAGCCCTCAACGAAGCTCAGGCTGTAAACGCTGTGCTGGCTATTTCCTTTGCTTTCGCGCGGCAGCCTGAGGTCAAACGCCCTGCACACGATGCGAACATTACGAAGAAGGTTCTGGAAAAGGCAGGGTTGCGGGGCTGCCTCCCATCCACGACGCATCCGATTTTTGCCCTTCCTGTAGGGAAATTACCTGGACACAGGGTTGGCCTCGGGGTTCCGTTTGGGCGCCTTCCTGCATCCGATTTTTATTTTCTTGCTAAACAGCAGGGAGAAGACCGCCTGCGTGTTACGCCATGGCGAAATGTCATCATGCCAGACAAAACCATGGATCATCCGGGTTTCATCATGGACGCTACTGACCCGCGTCTTCGTGTTGAGGCTTGTGTAGGCGTTTCCGGATGTGAAAGAGCAACAGAGGATGTTGCCGAAACCGCCCTGGCTCTGGCATCTGACGTCCCTCCTGGCTGTGTGCTGCATGTTTCAGGCTGCGTAAAAGGATGCGCTCATCCCGGCGGAGCGGATATGACGCTCATTGCCAGGAACGGACGATATGATGTTGTGCGCAATGGGTGCACGAAAGATATAATCTCATGGGGTAACAGGGACTTACCCGACATCCGGGCCCTGCTGTCCCGTGAACTGAAGGAGATACGGGCTTGAGCGCCGGACCTTATTCTTACGACTACATCCGGGAGGGCGCCGCCATTTATGCCCGATCGTTTGCCACCATCCGGGATGAGGCAGACCTGTCTGCCTTTACCCCTGAGCAGGCACAGATCGTGGTTCGCATCATTCATGCCTGCGGGATGGTTGATGTTGCAGGTTCGGTCAGCATGACAGCCGACCTTGTGAGTGCTGCACGAAGCGCTTTGAAGGCGGGTAAGCCCATTTTGTGCGATTCAGAGATGGTTGCCCATGGTATAACCCGTGCGAGGCTTCCGGCGGATAATGCTGTGATTTGTAGCCTACGCGATCCCCGCACACCTGAGCTTGCGCGAAAAATTGGGAATACCCGATCGGCTGCGGCACTCGACCTGTGGGGAGACCAACTTGAGGGATCTGTTGTGGCGATCGGAAATGCGCCAACCGCCCTGTTTCATCTTCTGGAACTGATTGACGCGGGTGCCCCACGACCGGCAGCCATTATCGGAATGCCAGTTGGGTTTGTCGGGGCTGCTGAGTCCAAGGATGCGCTCGCCGAGAGGCCTGATCTACCGCATGTGATCGTTCGTGGACGTCTGGGGGGAAGTGCAATGGCTGCCGCAGCCATCAATGCACTGGCCAGTGAAGCCGAATGACAGACGCTACGGTCTATGTTGTGGGTGTGGGCCCCGGTGACCCCGAACTCATGACGCTCAAAGCGGCTCGGATCATCTCCCAATCTCCCAGCATCGCGTATTTCTGTCGCCATGACCGTATGGGCCACGCCCGCCGTATCGCTGACGCCCATATTGCAGAAGGGACGCGCGAGCTGAGATTTGCGTATCCGTTCACCACAGAGCGTCAGGTGAATGATCCGTCCTATCATCCTGATATGTCATCTTTTTATGATGACTGCGCGAACCGGATTGAAGCCGAAATTCAGCTTGGCCGGGATGTGGCCATCCTGTGTGAAGGAGATCCGTTTCTTTACGGGTCCGCCATGTATCTGTTTGATCGTCTGAAAGCGGGCACGCTCTGTGAAGTCATTCCGGGCATCACGGGCATGAGCGGGTGCTGGACGGAAGCCGCTCTTCCCATGACCCATGGGGATGACGTGCTGTGCGTGCTGCCTGCGACCATGCCAGAAGACGATCTGACAAACTGGCTTGAAAAGGCGGATGCGGCTGTCGTGATGAAGCTCGGGCGCAATCTTCCCAAGCTTCAGACAGCCCTGAAACGTGCTGGCAGAATGCAGGACGCCGTCTATGTCGAGCGTGGCACACAGGACGATGCCCGCGTCATGCCTCTGGCTGATATGTCTGAGCCAGCCCCGTATTTTTCTCTCGCGCTCCTGCCGGGGCGCCGGGGCGTTCGATGAGCCGCATTTTCGTCATCGGACTTGGCCCGGGTAATCCGGATCAGCAGACGCCGGAAGCGCGGAGCGCATTGTCGCTGGCAACTGACGTGATTGGCTACGGTCCCTACGTGGATCGAGTGGATTTACCTGAGACTGTTGTGCGCCATCCGTCCGACAATCGGGTGGAACTGGATCGCGCCCGGCATGCCTTGGAACTCGCGGAGCAAGGACGCTGTGTAGCGATTGTTTCTGGAGGCGATGCGGGCGTGTTTGGCATGGCCAGCGCTCTGTTCGAGGCCATAGATCAAGGACCGGAGCACTGGCGCGCCACAGACGTGACGGTTGTTCCCGGCGTTTCGGCCGTACTTGCTGCGGCAGCCCGGATTGGTGCACCTTTGGGCGGTGATTTCTGCGTCATGTCCCTCTCGGACAATCTCAAACCGTGGAACGTGGTCTGTCGCAGGCTGAGACTGGCAGCAGAGGCCGGGTTTGTGATTGCGCTCTACAACCCACGCTCCAAAGCCAGGCCCTGGCAGCTTGGCGAGGCGCTGGACGTCCTGCGGAAAAGCATGCCCGGTACGGTACCCGTCGCGTTTGCCCGCGCCATTGGGCGCCCGGATGAACGACTGGTTCTAACGGATCTTACCCATGCTGATCCAGAGCTTGTGGATATGAGCACGCTGGTTCTGATTGGTAGCGAACTGACCCGGAAGATTGATCGCCCGCAGGGAGAGGCGTGGCTCTACACGTCCCGGTCTGTCCCAGCATGACGACGCTCACACAGCCATGCGATGGCACTCTCAATGGTCGAAACCGTCTTCACTGGGGGCAATACAGGGCGATCAATCATGATGACCGGCAGACCAAGCATCTTGGCAGCAACAAGCTTGGCGGCCGTAGCCTCAGCTCCGGCATTTTTCGTAACGAGCACGGTCACCGCATGGTCTTTCATAAGCGCCATTTCACTGGCAACGGTAAATGGCGGACGGGCGAGGAGAAGCGTCACCTGCCCAGGCAGGGACGACGGCTCTGGCTCATCAATGCTGCGCAGGATATAGTGATGCTGAGAAGCACGCTGAAACGGTCCGAGGTCCTTCCGACCCGTCGTCAAAAAGACGTTCTGGGGGGCATCTCCAAGCGCCGCTGCAGCTTCATCAATGCTCGAAACATGCGTCCATCGATCTCCCGCACCTTCCGTCCAGGCTGGACGGTCTATTCGAAGCAAGGGAACACCGCTGGTGGCACATGCCATCGCAGCATGGTGGCTCATCTGGGCCGCAAAAGGGTGTGTGGCATCCACAACAGCCCCTACGCTCTGAGCCCGCAGAAAATCACGCAGTCCGTCCACGCCGCCGAACCCGCCAATTCTGACCGAAGTGTTTGGCAAAACCGGATTTTTAGTTACTCCGGCAAGGGAAAAAACGGTCTCATAACCCTCATGAGAGCCAAGCTGCTGAGCCAACTGGCTGGCCTGGGTGGTACCCCCAAGGATCAGAACGCGCATGGGATTGGTTCCTCTACCGGAGCGGGCCGATGAAAGCTCCGTGGCTTAGCGTTATCGGAATTGGCGCGGATGGTGTCGAGGGATTTTCGTCTCTGGCGCGCCAGATCATTGCTCAGGCCGAGACCGTTATCGGTGGAGAGCGTCATCTGAAGCTGGCGGCCAGCCTGATCCGGGGGACGACTGAGATCTGGGGTATTCCGTTTTCAGATGGAGTGCGTCGCGTTCTGGAAATGCGGGGAAGGCCGGTTACCGTTCTTGCCTCTGGAGACCCTTTCTTTTTTGGCGTCGGAAGCACACTTGCAAAGCATCTTGAGCCAGGAGAACTGTTCTGCGTGCCTGCGCCGTCCTCGATTGCATGGGCCTGTGCTCGTCTTGGATGGGCACAACAGGACGTGCGCATCATCTCGCTATGTGGTCGGCCCATCGAGACGCTTGCACCGCAATTACAACCGGCCGCAAGACTGATTGTTCTTTCCGCAGACGGTTCGACGCCTGACACCGTCTGTCATTTTCTTGCTGATCGCGGCCTTGGAAAATCCAAGGTGCACGTCATGGAACACTTGGGCGGACCTGAGGAACGCGCACTGAGTTGCCTGGCCGAAGAAGGCATCCCCGCTGTCGCGGCTCTAAATCTAATGGGCATTGAAGTCGCGGCGGACGAAAGCACGCGGGTCATTCCTCTGGTGTCCGGCCTTGATGACGACCTGTTCGAGCATGACGGGCAGATTACGAAGCGCGAAATCCGTGCCATTACGCTGTCTACACTCGCTCCGAAAGCTGGTGAGGTTTTATGGGATGTCGGCGCCGGTGCCGGGTCTATCGCGATTGAATGGATGCTGCGTCATCCGTCTAATCGCGCGATTGCCATTGAACAGAGCCCGGATCGTGTCGCCCGTATTGGCCGCAACGCACTGACGCTCGGCGTTCCTGGTTTGCAGGTTGTCGAAGGGCGTGCGCCAGATGCCCTGCAGTCTCTGGAGCGACCGGACGTCGTTTTCATTGGAGGCGGCCTGACCAGCGAAGACATTTTCACGCAGGTGAGGGAGGCGCTTCGGACTGGAGGGCGTCTCGTTGCCAATGCCGTGACCCTCGAAGGGGAGGCCATACTGGCGGCTCAACATGCGAAATATGGTGGCACCCTAACGCGCATTGGTGTTGAACGGCTTGATACAGTTGGCCGTCTGCATGCGTTCCGACCAGCCATGCGTGTGACCCAGTATGCGACCAGGGTATCAGGAGACGGAGCGTGATTGTCGCAGGAATTGGGTGTCGGCCCGGCATCACCAAAGACGCGCTATTGTTGTCTCTCGTCCAGCGTGTCGTGGGACGTCACACACTGAACAGACTGGCCGCACCGGCGTTTCGGAAGGGAGAGGCGGCCATTCCCGACCTTGCGAAGGTCCTGAAGGTTGAGCTTGTCTGGGTCAGTGCTCTGGACATGACCGAACGACAGGTGGAATGTGAAACGCATTCCGCGCTTGCCTTTGAAAAGACCGGCTTCAGTTCCGTTGCAGAGGCCTGCGCTCTTGCGGGGGCAGGAGCTAAAAGCCGCCTTCTGGTCACGCGCCAAAGCGACAGAGACGTGACCTGCGCTCTCGCAATATCAACAGACATGACAGGGATAGAGAACGGATGACGGTTCATTTCATTGGTGCCGGTCCGGGGGCTGCCGACCTTCTGACCCTACGTGGACGTGACCTTCTGGCGTCCTGCCCGGTCTGTCTGTATGCGGGCTCCATTGTACCTGAGGACATGCTGGAGCATTGCCCTCAGGATGCCCGCAAAGTGAACACTGCACCACTTTCCCTCGACCAGATCGAGCAGGAATACGTCCGCGCACACGAAGCCGGGCAGGACGTTGCGCGTCTACATTCCGGTGATCTCTCCATTTACAGCGCAATCGCCGAACAGACGCGCCGTCTGGACAGGCTTGGTATCCCCTGGACCATGACACCGGGTGTTCCCGCCTTCGCTGCGGCAGCGTCTGTTCTTGGTAAAGAACTCACAGTCCCGGAAGTGGCGCAGACTGTCGTGCTCACACGTGTCAGCGGGCGGGCGTCGTCTATGCCTGCCCGCGAAACGCTGGCCGCTTACGCCGCGACAGGGGCGACGCTCGCCATTCATCTCGCGGTTCATGCGCTTGAGCGGATCGTGACGGAACTGCTGCCGTTTTATGGTGCAGATTGCCCTGTGGCCGTTGTCGCGCGGGCCAGCTGGCCGGACCAGATCACTGTACGGGCAACACTCGGCACACTGCTGGAAAAAGCTGCTGAAAACCCGGTTGAACGCACCGCGCTTGTGCTGGTCGGTTCGGCTCTGGGGGCCGAGGGGTTTCGCGAAAGTGCGCTGTACGATCCCGAGTATCAAAGACGCTTCAGAGGTGGATTACCCACTGGATGACTGCGCCCAACGCATTGACCATGCCGGTCAAACACCAGAACGTCCAGCACGACATCACTGCCTTCCAGCACGCTGAGCGCAAATTGCCGAGCAGCCTGAGCGATATGATCTCCAAGCGGAATCTCCGCATGGGATGCGAGCAGAAACGCCTCCGCGACGGTGGGCGCAGCCGCAATGGACGCGGCAAGCTCCATATCGGCACCGGCAGTAGTAGCAAGCGCCGCGAGGGCAGGCATATCGGCGCTTCCACGTTTGGAATGCAGATCCATTCGGCCCTGAGCCAGCTTGGTCATTTTCGCAATACCGCCCCCGATCGTCAGGCGCGGGACAGGATGGCGCCGGATATATTTGAGAACGCCGCCTGCGAAATCTCCCATTTCGATCAGAGCCGTCTCAGGCAACCCGTAAAGAGCCTGAACCGCACGTTCGGACACATTTCCGGTGGTCGCCGCCAAATGGGGAAGATTCAGGGCCCGTGCCACGTCAATGCCCCGGTGGATGCTGTCGATCCATGCGGAACAGGAGAAGGGCACGACAATTCCGGTCGTGCCCAGAATGGAAAGGCCCCCGAGAATACCCAGGCGGCTGTTCAGCGTCTTCTGGGCCAAAGCCACGCCGTTTTCGACGGATACCGTCACTTCTGCACAAACATCCGGGCCGGATACGTCTTCGAGGGCTCGGATAATCATCTGGCGGGGGACAGGATTGATGGCAGGTTCTCCGGGCGGCAAAGGCAGACCGGGGCGGGTGATCGTACCGACGCCAGCACCTGCTATAAACGTAACGCCTTGGCCCTCTGGCGGCTGTCGGACCGCAGCATGAATGAGAGCACCATGCGTGACGTCTGGGTCATCACCCGCGTCCTTGACGACCGCCGCCCATGCGCCATTTTCGTTGAATCCGTGACCGGCCAGAGCAAAGCTGACAGATTTGCCACCGGGCAGCGTAATAACGACCGGGTCGGGGAACTGACCCGTCTTCAAAGCCGTCCATGCCGCCTTGGCCGCCGCAGTCGCGCAGCTTCCGGTCGTCCAGCCATATCGGAGTGGGGGCGCGTGGGCAGTCATTGGGTGCAGAATACGATATTTCAACCTGAAAGCGAGCCACACTCTCTGAGCGGAGGCCAAAAATGACACGCGCTATCATGATTGCCGCCCCTCGCTCAGGTGGGGGGAAAACGACGACGACCCTTGGGCTACTGGCTGCACTGCGCGCAAGAAACGTTGCCGTGCAGGCCGCGAAAACCGGGCCGGACTATATTGACCCTGCGTTTCATGAGGTTGTGACGGGACGTCCCAGCCTCAATCTGGATAGCTGGGCTATGACGCCCGACCTGCTGGAAACCATACTGGCCCGGTCCGCGGAGGGTGCCGATCTACTCGTGGTTGAATCGGCCATGGGATTGTTCGACGGGCTACTCGGGCCGGAGAAATCGCGTGGAGCGCCATCGGATATCGCGGCACGTTTCGGTATTCCGGTTGTACTGGTTCTGGATGTTTCGGGGCAGGGGCAGTCTGCCGCAGCCATCGCGCATGGCTTCGCAACGCTTGACCCGGACGTCCATGTCGCGGGTGTTGTGCTGAATCAGGTCGCTTCTCCCCGGCATCTGTCCATGGCTCATGAGGCCGTACTGGCCGCAGGAATTCCGGTTCTCGGGGCCTTCATGCGTGATCCCTCTCTGGCGTTGCCAGAGCGCCATCTTGGTCTGGTCCAGGCGCGCGAACAGACGACATTAACAGAACTTCTAGAACGTCTTCGAACCCGAACGGAGGAGGCGCTTGATCTCGATGGGATTCTTCAGGCCGCGGCCCCATTGAACGCGCACGACAAGGGGGAGCTTGCCGTTTTGCCGCCGGGACAACGGATCGCTATTGCGGATGATGCGGCATTTTCGTTTCTCTATGGGCATGTTGCAAAAAGCTGGCGGCAAGCGGGGGCGGAGCTGGTCCCGTTTTCTCCGCTCGCCAATGAAGGGCCGGACGACAGTTGTGATGCCTGCTGGCTTCCCGGCGGATATCCGGAACTACATGCAGGCTCTTTGGCGACGGCGAATCAATTTCTCAGCCGTCTGGAGATTTTTTCCAGAACACGCCCCGTTCACGGAGAGTGTGGAGGTTTCATGGTTCTGGGGCAGACGCTTGAGGATGCCAATGGCACAACACATCGGATGGCCGGTCTGCTTGGCCACGAAACCAGCTTTGCAAAGCGGAAAATGAACCTCGGCTATCGGGAGGCGGCCCTTCAAACGGACTGTGCTCTGGGCATGAAAGGGACAGTTTTCCGCGGGCACGAATTCCACTATGCCCGCGTGACGAATGCTGGAACAGATAATCCGTTGGCAACGCTCCGGGACGGCAATGGCAACGATCTGGGACAGGCGGGCGGGTATCGCGGGCACGTGTCAGGCTCATTTTTTCACGTCATGGCATGCAGGGACAGGAACGCGGCATGAGCAATACGGATGAAAACGCCCGGCATCGGGAAAAAATGCAGAAACGCAAGGACGTGCAGGATCAGGAAGTCGCGTCCAAGACCGTGGAAAAAGGTGTTCTGGCTGTTCACACCGGGCCCGGAAAAGGCAAGTCCACAGCGGCTTTCGGCCTTGCGCTGAGAGCTTTGGGCCATGGCAAGCGGGTAGTTGTGGTGCAGTTCATCAAGGGGGCCTGGATCACGGGGGAGCGCGCTGCTTTGGAGCGGTTTGATGACCTTCTTGAGTGGCACACCATGGGCGAAGGATTCACATGGGAGACGCAGGATCGGTCACGGGATGTCGCGGCCTGTGAACGCGCCTGGGAGGTTGCGAAAGCTGCCCTCGCGCGGGACGATGTCGGTCTGGTGGTTCTCGACGAGCTGAATATTGCGCTGCGGTATGACTACCTGCCGCTGGAGCAGGTTCTGGCTGATCTCAAGAGCCGACCAGCCATGCAGCACGTCGTGATTACAGGCCGAAACGCTAAACCCGCCTTGGTGGAAGCGGCGGATCTTGTGACGGAAATGACATTGGTGAAGCATCATTTCAGCGCAGGTGTGAAAGCACAGGCCGGGTTCGAATTCTGATGGATACTGCACCGAAGACGCGGGCTCTGATGTTTCAGGGAACCGGTTCCAGCGTTGGAAAATCGGTGCTGGTTGCGGGCATTGCCCGCGCTTTGACGCGGCGCGGCCTCAAGGTAAGACCCTTCAAGCCCCAGAACATGTCCAATAACGCCGCCGTGACACGCGATGGAGGCGAAATTGGGCGGGCACAGGCTCTTCAGGCCCGGGCCTGCGGCGTCGCACCGACGGTCGACATGAACCCCGTTCTGCTGAAACCGCAGAGCGAGACCGGCTCACAACTGGTCGTCTGTGGAAAGGTGCGCGGAACCATTCGCGCCCGCGAGTATCAGGACGTCAAGAAAGCCCTCATGCCTGAGGTTTTAGGCGCCTTTCGAAGGCTGGGGGCTGAGGCGGATATCGTTCTGATTGAAGGGGCGGGGTCTGCGTCGGAAGTTAACCTTCGGGCCAACGATATTGCCAATATGGGCTTTGCAGAAGCGGCGAATGTCAATGTCGTTCTGGTTGGCGATATAGATCGTGGCGGCGTGATTGCCAGTCTGGTGGGGACTAACACTGTTCTGCCTGATGCGGATGCCGCCCGTATCAAAGGATTTATCGTTAATAAAATGAGGGGAGATGCCTCGCTGTTTTCGGCAGGTATGGGCGTTATTGCTCACCAGACGGGATGGTCTCCCCTTGGGCTGGTCACGCATCTGGCGCGTGTGGGGGACCTTCCCGCAGAAGATGCCTCAGATCTCATTGCCAGCATCAATGGCTCTGGTGGGCTCCGGATTGTCGTGCCGCATCTGCCGACAATTGCCAATTTTGATGATCTTGATCCTCTGAAATCCGATCCGGGCGTTTCTCTGGCCATTATCCCTCCCGGTCGCCCTTTACCCATCTGTGATCTCGTTATCCTCCCAGGTTCGAAAGCGACCATTGCCGATCTGAAAGTGTTCAGGGAACAGGGATGGGATATTGACCTCAAAGCCCATGTTCGTCGGGGAGGGCGGGTTCTCGGTATCTGTGGTGGCTACCAGATGCTTGGTCAGACGATCGATGATCGCGAGGGGATTGAAGGCCCCTGTGGAATGACAGAAGGACTGGGTCTGCTGGACGTTGAGACGGTTCTGACAAACGATAAACGTCTCACTGAAATGCGCGGGATGCTCCTACCCGAAAAGATCGCGATGTCCGGCTATGAAATTCATATCGGGCGTACAACAGGCCCCGATTGCAACAGGCCTTTTGCTGATCTTGACAGACAATCTGATGGCGCTGTTTCTGCAAACGGGCAGGTCTGGGGCACCTATCTGCATGGCCTGCTTTCGGGCGGCAAGGCCCGCGCGGCACTTCTTGCACGTCTCGGGATGCGGCTCAGTCCCTTGCAGGATCAGGATGTGCGCGTTGAGGCGGCCCTCGATGAATGGGCCGATCATCTGGAAAAATGTCTGGATCTGGAGGCACTTTTGAATCTGGCTCAGCCTGTTTGATCCCCGTCAGAGCCAGAGCAGCGAAGTCAGGCCGATAAGAACGGCGCCCTGAACAACGCAAGCCCGACGATAAAGCCGGAGTGCCTTCGCAAGGTCGTCCGGTGTGGCCTCAGACCGGCCATCGCCCATCCAGTGATCCTCAACCTTTACGCCAGTATAAACGCGGGGTCCCGCAAGTTTGAGACCTAATGCACCTGCCATGGCGGCTTCGGGCCAGCCCGCATTGGGCGAGCGATGATGACGGGCATCTCGCCTGACAGCGCGAAAGGCGCGGGACGGGCTGGCACCGCGCATTGTCATCGCTCCGAGGATAATCCAAAGCGCAGACAGCCGTGAAGCGGGGAGGTTGACCAGATCATCGAGCTTCGCAGAGGCCCAGCCGAATGCGGCATGACGGGGCGTGAGATGACCGATCATACTGTCAGCCGTATTGATGGATTTGTAGGCTGTAGCCCCGGGAAGGCCACCAAGAGCCGCCCAGAAGAGAGGGGCGACAATCCCATCCGAGAAATTTTCCGCCAGACTCTCGATAGCGGCCCTGACCACACCGGCTTCGTCCAGTTGCTCCGGGTCACGCCCCACAATCATGGAAACAGCGTGCCTGCCGCCCGACAGACCATTACTTTCAAAGCCATCGAAAACGGCGCAGACGTGTTCCCAAAGGGATCTCTGAGCAATCAGTGTGCTCGCAGCCAGCCCTTCCAGAATATGGGTTTCCAGAGGTGTTAACATCAGGCTCAAAAGCTTGAGGCATAGCAAGACGATCAGGACCGGTGTGGCCGTCAGGACGCCAAGAGCAATAACGCCGTAGAGCTTCCGTCGTCCTGAAGTGTCGTTGGAATGGTTGAGCCCACGATCCAGTCGGGCGATAAGAGCGCCTACCCACGTCACGGGATGGCCGAGCCGACGAAACAGCCAGCTCGGATAGCCAAAGACAACCTCGGCAACGCAGGCGAGACAGGCAACGAAAAACGTGTGGGACAGGAAGGAGACGCTCATGGACCTGCATATTTCATCCGGATGTCGTGATCTAGCATGACGTCAACCATGCTGAAAAACATGCCGGCCCATGGTGGTCAGGTCCGTCAGGTCATGCAGCATTTTCCTGCGGCTCCACAGCCGTTCGTCGATCTTTCGACTGGCATCAGCCCTTACGCTTACCCTGTGGATCACACGAAAATGGGAGATTGGGCACGATTGCCGGAAGTAGAGGAGGAGGAGGCGCTTCGACAGGCAGCGGCAGAGGCTTACGGTGTCCCGTCTTCAGACATGATTGTTGCCGGGCCGGGAACGCAGATGCTTATTGCGCTCTTGCCTCTGGTACTGAAAGTCAAACACGTTACGATTTTTGGCCCGACATATTCCGGGCATGAGCAGTCCTGGCGCAATGCCGGGACAGACGTCTCGATCGTGACAGATTTCCAGACATTCGAAGATTCAGCCGATCAGAAAGACCATGTTTGTGTGGTCTGCAATCCTAACAACCCGGACGGGCGGCGTCTTTCTGTTGAACAGCTTCAGAAGCTTCTGGACAGGTGTGCACGATCAGGATCGTACCTGATCGTGGATGAGGCCTTTGCGGACTTTGAATCCGAAACGGCTATGTCGCTTCTTCCGGAACGTGGGCTGATCGTTCTACGGTCTTTTGGCAAAAGCTATGGATTGCCAGGGATACGGTTAGGTTTTCTGGCTGCATCCAGTGGAGTGGCAAGCCAGATGCGGACAATGATGGGAGATTGGGCTGTCAGTGCGCTTGCGCTTTCTGCGGGGCGTCAGGCGCTGGCGGACGCGACGTGGCTGGGTCAGATCAAAACACGCCTTGAAGCTGACAGTATAAGGCTCAATGACGCTCTGACGCAGGCTGGACTTGTCGTACACGGATATACGCGTCTGTTCACTCTGGTCAGGTCGGAACGGGCGTCCGACCTCTGGATATTTCTATGCAGAAAAGGGATCGTCACGCGAGCCTTTCCCGAACGGCCTACGGAACTGAGATTTGGTTTACCCAGGAGTCAGGAAGGCTGGACGCGACTTGAAAATGCCCTCTCTGAATGGGCACTTTGTTTCCGATGAAGCTTCTCTGTTTCGCGTTGCCAGCATATCCCTGCATGAAGCAGGGCGTCTTTCCGGGTCCAGAGCCGCATCGCAATTTCTCAGGGATGAATATTATCAGATGGCCAAAGGCTGATCGCTGGGTTGCTGGAAGTATTGAAGATGCAGACCAGCTCGAAACGCTTATTGGAAAACAGGTTATGGTCGTGCCTGAGCTGGCTGCGTGCCAATACGGAGAATGGAGCGGTTGTTCACTAAAGGCGGTTCCTACAGAAGATCTGTCTCTTTGGCTTCGTGATCCGGAATTTGTCCCGCCGGGCGGCGAAAGCCGCTCTATGGTGACTGATCGCATCACCCACTGGCTCAGAAATTTTGGCATCGAAAATGAGACCGTCATTCTGATTGTCGACGCCGATATCGTTCGAATTCTTGTTCTGATTTGCCTCGGGCTTGATGTGACATTGGCAGATCGCTTGGATATCCTGCCGTCGAGCTGGAGCATCCTGTCTTATGTCCGGAGCTGGCGGCTTCAGGCATTGTCCCTGCCGCCAGATAAAGTATTTTTCTGAAATTATTTCCGGCTCAGAAAACGATCATTGATCCATGCCGCAGCTCCCACGGCAACAAGAATTGGACCAAGAATAAAAAGCGCAGCCACAATTCCTATCAAAATAATAACACCAAACGACATATTGCTTTTCTCCATTTCAAAACGGGAAACTTTTACGCTTTGAAGCACGTTTGCCACGTTTCCTGCGCATATCTGACAGATTTGTGCTTCATGATAGCCTCTGAAAAGGGGAACACCATGCGCTATTTCCTATTGCTTCTTCTTGGAGCAGCCGTCACGCGTTTCTGGCTCCGTCAGATTTCGATCCAGACAGTATCTGGTATTCGCCTCTCGCGGACGGCACTTGAAGATATGTAAGCAAGTCGGTTTTTTCGAGACGTCTGCCAGACGCATTGGTAGCGTCACGATCAATTGTAATGTCACGAAGTATGTCTATGTAGCCTTAAAAATGTCCTTCTCCATCTTTGGTGCGTTATGCCTCTGGTCAACGCGGTCTCCCGCGGTGATTACCTTCAGGTCAAAGCCATGGGAGTTCCGGTCTAATGGCTACAGCATCATCTCGCCCGTTACGGGCGACAGAAACTGCCTTGAAAACGCTGGCTCTGGATCTCCACTGGACGTGGAATCATGAAGCCGATCTCCTGTGGCAAAGCATTAATCCTGACCTTTGGGAGAAAACCCGTAATCCGTGGATTACATTGACCCGAACGGCCAGATCCGACCTTGCCAAGGCCTTGGCTGAACCGGACACAAAGGCCTTGATAAAGGCCGGCATGGGGCGACGAAAGTATGAGCTTGAACGCTCCACCTGGTTTGGTGAGAAGTATCCGGAAAGCAGCCTGTCCGAAGTTGCTTATTTCAGTATGGAGTTCATGCTGAGCGAAGCGCTTCCCATCTATTCGGGCGGGTTGGGGAATGTGGCCGCAGATCAACTGAAGGCGGCCAGTGACGTGGGTGTGCCGGTTGTCGCGGTAGGACTTTTGTATGCCCAGGGCTATTTCCGGCAGGAAATTACGCCAGATGGCGCACAGAAAGCCCTCTATCCCTTCAATGATCCGGCTCATCTTCCCATTCAGCCAGTTTTGACCCCGGAAGGTGACTGGTTTCGGCTGTCGGTCCAGACAGCGACCGGTGAAATCTGGCTCAGAGCCTGGAAAGCGGTCATAGGGCGCGCAACCCTGTATCTTCTGGATACGAACGATCCTTCCAATCCACCTGCCATCCGATGCATTACCACCCAGCTTTATGGCGGGGACGCGGAGCTACGACTACGGCAGGAAATGGTGTTGGGTATTGCCGGCTGGAGGCTCTTGTACGCTCTCGGTCATCGGCCGGAAATTTGCCATCTCAATGAAGGACACGCAGCCTTTGCTGCGCTGGAAAGAGCAAGATGTCTCGCGGAAGAGTTAGGCATCCCGTTCTCACAGGCGCAGGTCATCGCCAGAGCGGGAACTCTTTTCACAACGCACACGGCTGTCCCCGCCGGATTTGACCTCTTTCCACCCAAACTGATCGAAAGCCATTTGACGTTCTACTCCGAAGAACGCCTGGGCCTTCCCATTCAGGAGTTTCTGGCACTTGGAAGGCTCGATCCGTCGAACAGGGATGAGTTCTTCAACATGGCCTATCTCGCCGTGAGAAGCAGTTGTGCCGTGAATGGAGTCAGCCAGTTGCACGGAGAGGTCAGCCGGTCCCTGTTTGCTCCTTTGTTTCCACGGTGGCCCAAAGCGGAAGTTCCGGTGTCCTTTGTAACAAACGGCGTTCATACGCCGACGTGGGATTGCGTTGCGGCTGATGAACTCTGGACAAAGGCCGGAGGAAAGGGGCGCTGGGAGGGAACACTTGAAGGTCTGGGAGATGCTATTCGGCAGTTGGATGATGATGCGTTGTGGCAAATGCGATGTGCGTCGCGTTGTGGGTTGATACAGGCTCTGTCAGAGGAACTCAGGTCACGGCAATGTACGGTCGGAGAGAACGGGTTGTGGTGCCTGCCAAGTCCCGCCCTCCGGCCGGATGCCCTGACGATCGGTTTTGCGCGGCGATTTGCGACTTACAAGCGCCCGGATCTCCTTCTGCATGATGAAGAACGCCTTGTCCGTCTTCTGAAAGACACCAATCGTCCGGTGCAGATCATTCTTGCTGGTAAGGCCCATCCGAAAGACATGGAGGGGCAGGCTATGATTACGCGATGGATCAATTTCTGCCAGCGTCAGGACATCGTTGGGAAAGTCGTTTTCCTTGCAGATTACGACATGGCTCTTGCCCAGAAGATGGTGCAGGGCGTTGATCTCTGGCTGAATACCCCGCGTCGCCCATGGGAAGCCAGTGGCACGAGCGGGATGAAGGTTCTGGTCAATGGCGGTCTGAACCTATCTGAAAGGGATGGGTGGTGGGCCGAGGCGTATACACCGGAGGTTGGATGGGCACTGGGAGACGGCCTGGAGCATGGAGGCGACCCGGCTTTTGATCACAGTGATGCGCAGGAACTTTATCGTCTGCTGGAAGAGCATGTTTTGCCAGAATTCTTCGACCGGAATGACAACGGTATTCCGCATGCGTGGGTGGCAAAAATTCGTGAGAGCATGGCACGCCTGACACCCCAGTTTTCTGCCAACCGCACTGTACGCGAGTACACCGAGACTTTTTATCTACCATTGTCACAACGCTACAGGGACCGTTGTGCGGGCATAGGGAACGTTCCCATCGACATTCTTGATCAGGTCAAGAAACTGAGGGAAGGGTGGAAAAGTCTGCAGATTGGAGAAGTCGTCATTCCCGAGGCTGGACGCGGAAAAGTTGCTCACGCGTTCATACATCCGGGATCGCTCGACCCGGCCTGGCTCGATGTTCAGTTTTACGCCGAACCCCTGGAGGGCAGCGCGCGTGTCGTATCTCTTCGCCGTACTGAAAATCTTCAGGAAGGCTGGATCGCCTATGAAACGGACGCTGATCTGAAGGGGGAGGCCTCTGACTATACGCTTCGTATCATTCCCGCGAGGGGCACTCTGTGCGTACCTCTGGAAGCACCTTTTATTCTCTGGCAACGCTAGAAACAGGGGTTCATGATTAGTCGAAAGTCATCCAGGGCGGGGGAAAAGAATGATTCGAAATGTTATGCCGGCACGCCTGACATTCCGCTTTCTGCCAGAGGCATGGCCAGCCATCCGCCATCATGTAGTAATCGCGCCCTGTTTAAAAAGTATCAGGCCGCGACACCGGGTCTGGACTTTTTACGATACTCCCGCGGCCGATCTGTCTCTCCATGGCTGGGCTTTATGCACCGGGCGTAACGGCCGCCAGTCAGTTCAGAAATTGTTACCCGCTCTGTGGGGGGGATTACCGGACACCAAACCCTCTGAATACTGGATCTGGTTTCGAAAGGGCCTGCGGCCTGATCCGGATTTGCTGAAACAGACACCCGTGGCCGACATGAACCTCGGAGCAAATGTTTTTCCGATCTATCACTCTGATTTCTGGGAGCTGAGGGGACAGCAGAGCACCGGCAAGAGTGCCATACAGCTCACACTTTCGCGAGGATCCGTGCTCGCGGGAAACACTCTGAAACAGTCTGCATGTTGGACCTCGTACTGGCGGACGGTCAGGCTTCTGGTCTGTATGAAATGGCAGAAAGGCTTGCAGACCTTCCGATCTGGCTGATTGGCGAGAGCATTTCCATGCAGGGTGCCCGACTGGCCAATGCGAAATTACCCTCTTTAACAACGTCCAAACCTAATCTGCCTAAAGCAGATATTACGGTGGAGACCGCGTGGGCGCTATCGGTGACTTCCGCACTGAATGCATTGTTGCGCCATCAGGCGATGGCCGCGCACGGAAGTGTCGAGGGGGTGCATCAAATGCGTGTGGCAATCCGGCGCATTCGGACTGTCCTGAAATTCTTCCGCCCCATTCTGCCAAAAAATGCATTCGCGCACGAAGGCATAACGCTGCAGAAACTGGGGCAGAGCCTTGGAAACGTCAGGGACTGGGATGTTTTCCTCGCAGAAATGCTTCCTGACTTTCTTGAACCGCCAGCTTCTGAGACCTTCAGGATATTTGCTGAAAATAGTCGTCATGAAGCGCGAAAAGAGATGTGCCAGCGCATGACGGATCCGTCTGTCACAGCGGCAATTCTGTCTCTTGGGGCCAGTATAGAAAAGGTAGACGATCTCTTTGGAAAAGATGTGTCTTCCTCGTTGCTTGAAGAGCACGCCCCGGACTTGCTGGATCGGATGGCCCGAAAGGTTCAGCATCGAGGTGAGCATATTACCCGGCTTTCGGGCCGGCATCTTCACGGTGTCCGCAAGGCGTTAAAAGGACTGCGATACAGCGTTGACGGTGTCGCAGGACTCTATCCAGGGAAACGACTGGAATCCTATATAGAGAATTGTAAGGATCTACAGGAGATCTTCGGCCGGTTTAATGATTCTGCGACCTCAGAAAGACTTGTCGAGCAAGCTGTGAAGGAAGCTCCCGAGCTTGCAGAAACAGGTCGTACAATTGTGAAGACCGCACACCATTCAAAAAAGAAAATCCTGACCAAGCTGCCCAAAAAGTGGAAAGCTTTCTCGAAAAGTGTGCCATTCTGGAGCTAGCGAGCTTATTTCCTTCTGTGTGACGGAAACCCTTAACCCTATGCTGGTTTCTGATTCCAAGCGGTCGCAGCACATTCTTTGTGCTTTAGGGCTGCGTGGAGAAAGATCATGGAAAAACGCTGGGTTATTCTGACGATCGTTATCGTCCTTGCCGCGCTCATCATGTTGTTGCTGTGGTCCAGACAAACCGATCCCGGCACCGCAGGCCCAGATACGCATACGGAGAAAACTGCCCCACAGGCACTGAACATGGTGGCTCCCTATCCACTGAGCCACGCTGTTATCCAGTCTCCCTGCGAAGCAGCCTGAAAGTCACATCAGAAGTTGGATCTGAGTGTGAACATGAAGTTTCTGGGCTCTCCGTAGTAATTGTAATAATAAAGGTTTCCGAGGCGCTGGTAATAACGCTTGTTAGCGATATTATTCAGTGTCGCGGAGAGAGACAGGTACTTGTTCCACTGGTAGCTGGCCTGGACAGAACCAATAATGTAGCCACCCTGCGTAACGGTACGGTTCGTCCCGAAGGTGCTGGTCTGGGCGTTCAGACCGCCTCCAATGCTCCAGATATTCTTCTGTGCGCCGTGGTAGGGCTCGAAGCGATAATGCGTCCAGAGCTTCCACAGGTGCTTGGGCGAGTTGCCAGCATAAGTCAGGCCAGCCTGGGTCGCACTGCCGTTATTAACGATCCTGTTGTCGTTGTAAGTATAGCTGGCGTTAATATCCCAGCCTTCCAGCGGACGACCGATCAGTTCGGCCTCAGCACCCTGGCTGCGGGTTTTGCCAGTAGCGACGTAGCAGTCATCCACGCCTCCGGGACCACAGATGGCACCGATGGTGCTGTTATAAAGCGCTTCGTTCTTCTGGATGATCTTGTAGCCTGACAGCGTCATGCCAAGATGGCCTTTGAAGAACTCGCCCTTGATGCCACCTTCAAGCTGGTTGCCACGGACAGGGGCAAGCCGACCGGTTGTGTCGAAGGCTGACTGCGGCGAGAAAGTCGAAACGTAGCTGACATAGGCTGTGACGTTCGGCCGCAGATGCAGGACCCCGCCGATATAGGGCGTCAGAATGCCTTGCTGGTCGATGTCGGTACTGGTTGCGCCAACGGTCGGTGAAACACGTCGTGTCTTGCTGACATAACCGCTGACACGGCCACCAATCAGAATAGCGAAAGGCGAAATCGGCTTGATCTGCGCCTGCCCATATACACCCCATTGCGTGGAAGGCTCCCAATAGCGGGTGCTGATGGCAGGCAAGGCGAGGGACGGAACGGACCCGGATGCTGTCAGCGGTATTCCACCCAAAGCGGCCTAGGTACGGGAGTTTGCGCTGGCTCCGCCGCCTTCATAGACGTAACGGTCATAATTGGCGCCCATCATCAGAACATGCCGCTGCCCGAACAGGTGAAGCGGGCCGGTGACGTATGCGTCCAGACCATCATTGGTTTCGTCATATCGGGTATTGGCCGCTACGAAATTCCCGGTTTTGGCTGTGGCATTATAGGCGTTGAGATACGCATATTGCAGCGTCGTATCTGCCGTCCGGTGACGGTAGTTGATGCGTCCGCGCCATCCGTGTGAGAACAGATGCTCAAGCTGGGCCTCCACCTCAGTCATGGGTACTTCGGACTTGCCCCAGTTGGCGCCGACAAACGTGCTGGTCGGCAGATTCAGATCCGCACCATTGCTTGCGCGGGGAAGACCCATATAGCGCGTCGTATCGTTGGTCTGGGATGTGACTGAGACAGTTAGCGTGCCGCGTCGGCTCAGGTGGACGTCTGTCACGCCATAGATGGTCCAGCGACGATCATAGGCGTTGTTATAGAACTGATTGCGATCTGTTCCTGCAAAAACAAGACGAGCGGAGATAATCTTTGAATGCGCGATAGGGCCGCCGACATCAAGTGTGGCGTGGTAGTTGTTCCAGGACCCTGCTGAGAAAGAGGCATTGCCCTGAAAGTCGTCAGTCGGTCGCTTATGCACGAAGTTAACGCTACCGCCTGGTGTGCTGGAGCCCTGAAGCATTCCATCGGGGCCGCGCAGCACCTCAATCCGGTCGTAGATCGCCAGATCGTACTGCTGGCTCAACGACAGGCCGCCAGTTGAGGGGACCCCGTCATACTGTGCCTGAAGGGTGAAGCCACGGGCCGTGTAGCCGCCGGTGCCGTCTCCGTACAGGTTGACGTTAACGCCTGCGACCTGCTTGAGCGCCGCATCGACCGTGTTGAGGTTCTGATCCTTCATCTGCTGGCTGCTCAGCACCGAGATGGACTGCGGAACATCCATGGGCTTGAGAAGCATCTTGGTCGTCGAGACAGCCGATACAGTGTAAGTGCCAGTCCCGTCCGTCGAAGCATTCCGGTGGTGCCCTTCAACAAGAAGCTGTTCGATGCTGCCGGGGGTCTGATTGTCATCCTGATGCCTGGGATGTGGGTGAGCGTGCCGATCCGGAGGAACAGAGGACGTTTTGGAAGAGGGTGCAGGGAGCGCCTTTTTGCGTCCTTCTTCAGACGCCGTCGTATCGTCAGACGTAGCGGCAAATGCGCCTGTCCATGACCCGGACAGCAGTATAGCCGTGAACACCGCAGGATAGAGCTTCTTCCGGGGTGACGAACCCGACAACACAGATTTCATGGAATGGTCTGACTACCTCCAACGAGAATGACAGTTCGCGGAAAAGTTATATATGTTTCCGGAACTTTTTATGAGATTGATACGCACTTGCAGAAACCGCAATATCAAAACTAAATGTTTTTTCAATATCAAAACGCAACGACAAGATTTTTCAGGCATTTCCTATGAAGTCAGAAATCGCAGAAAACCTTTGTTATATATACCCCATGGGGGAATCGTTGGTGACCAACTGCTATTAGCGCACCTGAAACCGTTTGGTAACCGTAATGTTGCTTTACGAAACCAAGAAAAATTATTGATATGTTATAACATACGTGTTTGACTGTTTGAGAGTTTTGGTTATGTCCTTTGCTCACGGATGGTTCCTCGAAAGAGGATGAAAAGGGAACGCAGTGAAATGCTGTGGCTGCCCCCGCAACTGTAAGTGGTGAGACGTGTCACACGGAGGCTTTTACGCCCGACCACTGAAGCGCTTGCTTTGGGAAGGTTTGTGACCCGTCATTGATCCGCGAGCCAGGAGACCTGCCATCGAAAATGGTTACAGACGAGGCGGAAGGGCGGGGTGCACCGGACGCAGTGAGGGTCTCTTTGCTCTCACTCATCGTAGTGACGCATTGTTGAGTGAAGTTTGCGTTATCCATGAGGAAAAAGAGTTTTGTCGGTGTTCTGCCTGTTGCGGCGCTCACCGTATTTCAACCGGCATTTGCCCAGACTGATGACGTCCGCAAGGCTGGCACCAGAGCCAAAGAAGAGCACATCACCGCGCATGGCCGGGTGCAGTCTCTTAAGGACACAGCAGCGATCGGCGGCCGACTTGGGCTCACAGTCCAGCATAATCCCGCGACCATCAACGTGATCCAACGGAGTGTCATGGAGCAGCGGGGCTATGTTCATGCTGAAGACGCTGCCGATAGTGCCCCGGGTGTGTCATCCGGCGGCTCTCCCGGCAGCCCCGCTCAGATGATGATGCGTGGATTTAGTGGCAATCAGGTTCTGATCCTGCGGGACGGGATATATTACGGCCCGACGACAATGGTGAACCGGCCGCTCAACAGCTTCAATCTGGAAAGCGTTCAGGTTCTCAAGGGCCCGTCGTCGGTTCTATACGGACAGGGCGCCGTAGGTGGAACCGTGGATATGCGGACACGCGATCCTGCGTTCGATGGCCCACATGCCAACGCGCTCGTGTCCTATGGCAGCTTCAATACGTGGAACGCAGGTGTTGGCGGCTCTATCCCCATCACCGATACTCTGGCGATCCGCAGTGATTTCAGCCGAACATCTTCAGATGGATATGTGTCGGGCGCGGACCCGCACAGTAACGATTTTACAACAACGCTGCTTTGGCACCCGTCAAGCAAATTCACCGCCCGCCTTGGCGTGGACTATCTGACAGATCGGCTTTCAACCTATTACGGAACGCCTCTTGTCCCACTCTCTCAGGTACATGATGGGGTCGGCGGCCTGCTGTCTTCCTCCAAAGGGCTTGGGGTTAGCCGGTCTTCACTCTGGCGATATTATAATACCAAGGACGCCAAAGCAGGCTCAGTCAACGTAACACCCACCCTACATTTAACGTGGCAACCCACTGTAAATACGGCTTTTCATAACAAGACCTACGTCGTGTATGCCAATCGTAGCTGGAATAACGCTGAGTCCTACAGCTACATCAGCACTCCGGGTCAGACAGATGCTTCTGGAAATGCGATTGCTCCGGGACGCGTAGGCCGTGACCGGTTCTATGTTTACATGAACCAGCATCAGGTTGGAGACACCGTGGACGGACAGTTCGATTTCCGTCTGTTCGGAATGAAGAACCGTCTGGTTGTGGGTGGAGATGCCTATTACGTGCGGTTGATCCGAAACCGCGGGTTTCCCAGCGCCGATTATGCGGACAGCGTCTCGCTGGCCGATCCGGAGCAGACATCTACGGGAAGCTTTGCTGGCGAGTATCCCTATACGAAGTCACCCACGACAATGCTGGATGCCGGCATTTTCATGGAAGACGTCCTGACAATCAGCGATAATCTTCGGATTGTGGGAGGGTTCCGGTATGACTGGCTGAAGCTGGACCGGCAGAACTACAATCAGAACGGAGCCTTCAACGCAGGGACAAGCTTCAAAGGGACCTATCATCCCGCCAATTTCCGGATTGGCCCGGTTTATGATCTGACGGACAACATTAGCCTCTACGGCGTTTACACGACGGCAGAAGATCCTCCAGGGTCCAACATTTTTCTTGTTAACAAAGGTCAGTTTAGCCAGTTGAGCCGCTCTCGACAGGGTGAGATCGGGGCCAAAGGATCATTCTGGAAAGGGCATCTCACATCGACGTTGTCTCTTTACGATATCCGACGAACGCGGGTTCTTGTGGCAACCGGGGTTGATACCGTTGCCACGGCGGGGGTGCAGAAGTCGCGCGGTGTGGAATGGCAGGGTGATCTGACGCTCGGTAAGCACTGGAGCCTTTCCGGGAACGTCGCATATACATGGTCCCGGTATGGGTCTTTCTATCCGTCGGCGACGGTTAATGCCTCAGGTAACGAAGTGCCGAACGTCCCGGCGGTGACAGCCAATCTCTGGGGCGTCTGGTCTCGCGTGGCTGATCTACCTGTCGATCTGGGTGCCGGGATGCGCTATGTCTCCGCCCGAAAAGGAGACTACGCTAACACATTGAGTTTGAAAGATTATGCTCTGGTCAATCTTTTCGCCGCCTGGCATGCCTATCGGGGCGTTACGGTGTATGGTCGGATTGATAATGTGGGGAACAAGCATTTCATCCAGTGGGCTGATACCAGCTACCCGAGCGAAGTGATGCTGGGCGCACCACGGTCTTTCTCAATCAGTCTTCAGGCCGGTTTCTGACAGTGTCGGACGTCATATTACAGGCTAAAGAGTTGGGATATGACGGCGCGCTGGCTCTGGCGGATCTCTCCGTCAGAGCTGGCGAGCATATCGCGGTTATCGGCCCGAACGGAGCCGGAAAAAGCACTCTGTTGAAACTTTTGGCAGGCTTGCTAACACCCTCTCAGGGGCATGTTGCGCTGGTGGGTCAGCCACTCAAAAATCTTTCGCGGCGTGAGATCGCCCGTCAGATCGCGTGGTTGTCCCAGAGCGATGACGTTGCGTCCGAGTTTCTGGTGTCTGATTACATTGCGCTTGGGCGCCTCCCATTTCAGGGGACGTCCACTCATGTCGAAGATGACGTGACAATGCAAAGTGCTGTTGACCATTGTAGTGTCAGTTCGCTGATGAAGCGCACCATGGGAAGCCTTTCAGGCGGGGAGCGTCAGCGGGTTATGCTGGCGCGATGTCTGGCACAGACACCCCGTATCCTGCTGCTGGATGAACCCACAAATCATCTGGACCTCGCGGCACGATCAGAGCTTCTGACTCTGTTACGAACACTCCCTATGACTATTCTGGCGGTCCTACACGATCTGTCTTTCATTCCTGACTTCGCAGCCAGAACGCTTCTTTTGAGTAATGGCCACCTGCTCATGGATGGACCGTCCCGCCAGATCTTGTTTTCAAAAATGTTTGAAGAAACGTTCAGGTTGAACACGCATCAGATTACGCTCGACGATGGGCACGTGTCGCTCCTGTTCAGGTCCGTAAAGCCTTGAAAAATTCCTTATGGGCTATGGGCCTGGGAGCGCTTTTGAGTGTTCAGAATGCTTTTTCTTACCCGATAACGATCCAGAGCTGCGGCAAGCCTGTGACGATCACCCACAGACCGACCCACGCCGTCATTCACGACGTCAACATGGCAGAAATGGCCTTTGCGCTTCACTTGCAGCCTTTCATGGCAGGGGTGACGGGCATTTCCGGCTGGAACAAGCGCACACCTGCATTTCAAAAAAAACTCGGCGCTCTTCCGGAGATCGCTACACATTACCCGACGCTTGAGCAGCTTCTGAATGCTGGAACGGATTTCTTCTTTGCCGGCTGGAACTACGGAATGCATGTCGGAGGAGACGTCACACCGGAAACGCTGGCCGCACAAGGGATTCCAACCCTTGTTCTCTCCGAAAGCTGCATGAGGGTGGGACAGACTTCTGGACGCCCCACGCTAGACTTACTCTATGACGATGAGGAGCGTCTGGGGCAGGTCTTTGACCGCACCGCAGAAGCCCAGAGTCTTGTAGAAGGCTGGAAAAATCGCGTTCGGGCAGTCCAGAGCCGGCTTGTTGGGCATCACCCTTTGCGCGTGTTTCTCTACGATAGCGGACGTGATCGTCCCTTTACGGCCGGGAAATATGCTCTGGCAACGGAGCTGATCTGGCTCGGAGGCGGCCAGAACATCTTCAGCGATCTACCGACAAACTGGGGTTCAGCATCTTGGGAGAATGTGGCTGTCAGAGACCCTGAGGCTATTCTCATCGTGGATTACGGCAGTGGTATTTCAGAGAGCCTGGCGTTTCTGCGGAGCCATCCTCTTCTGATCGAGAATGCTGCCCTAAAAGCCAATCGCATTCTGGCAGTACGCTATGATGAGATGACGCCGTCTCCGGCCAACATTGATGCAATCGAAAAAATATCTGTATTTCTGCATCCAGAGACCAAACCGTGATCCGGCAGATCAGTCTTTATGTTGCCATCCCCGTCATTGTGGGGCTGGGTGTGCTCGAAACTGTGCTTGGCAGCGCTTCCATGTCCTGGGGAGCACTGAAGACAGGTTTCTGGGCTGGCCCGCATAGTCATGATATCGCCGCTCGTATTCTCTGGTCTCTGCGAATACCCCGATTTTTTCTTGCCTTCCTGACCGGCGCTACTCTGGCCGGCGCAGGGGCTCTTCTTCAGGCTGCCACCCGCAATCCTCTGGCAGATCCCTTTCTCTTCGGCCTGTCTTCCGGGGCCGCGACAGGGGCCGTCGCAGTCATTGTACTCTGTGGCGATCTATTGGGGATCTGGACGGCTGCTGTGGGTGCCTCAGTGGGAGCTTTCCTCGCAACAGGCGCACTGCTTCTTTTGATTGTGTTCAGACGAAAGAACAACCTTGCCGTTTCGACAGAACGCGTCTTGCTGTCGGGGCTTGCTGTGTCGTTTATTTTTTCAACACTGACCAACCTCCTGATCTTCTGGGGGGATCGAAATACGGCGCAGTCGGTTCTGTTCTGGACAATGGGAAGTTTTTCAGGAGCGTCCTGGTCAGCGCTTCCTGTTGTCGGTCTTGGCTTCCTGCCGGTATTGTTGGGTGGCCTTGCCTATCGAAGAGAACTTGATGCCTTGATGGCCGGCGAAGAGACGGCCGCTTCTCTGGGGATCCATATTCAAAAGCTCAGGTTATGCGTTCTCGCGCTCTGTGCCTTTGGCTGCGCCATGACCGTCGCCCTTTGTGGCCCGATCGGTTTTGTAGGCCTGATTGTACCGCATCTTGTCCGTCCAATCTGGGGTAGCTCTTTGAAAGGGAGCTTCATGCCTGCGATGGTTGCCGGAGGCATGCTGACGGTCATGGCAGATATCCTGAGCCGCTGCGTGCTGCCGTCTCAGGAGCTGCCAGTCGGGATCGTTATTTCGGCAATCGGCGCAGCGTTTCTGCTGGTTCTGCTACTGCGCCGGTAATGCTCTCTCAAAGAGAGACGGTGATCCCGCCATCAACATACAAGACGTGGCCGTTTACAAAAGAGGATGCCGAGGATGCCAGAAAAATGCATGCTCCGGTGAGTTCTTCCAATTGACCCCAGCGTCCGGCGGGAGTGCGCTTCTCCAGCCATTGTGAGAACTCTGCATCATTGACGAGAGCGGCATTCAAAGGGGTATCAAAATACCCCGGTGCAATCGCGTTGCACTGCAGGCCATGCCTTGCCCACTCGGTGGCCATACCTTTGGTCAGATTGCCCACGGCCCCTTTGGTCGCGGTGTACGGCGAAATGTTCGGGCGGGCGAGGGCTGTCTGTACACTCGCAATATTGATGATCTTACCACTCTTCCGGCCCAGCATGTGCTTTGCGACAGCTTGACCAACATTGAAGATGGAGGTCAGATTTGTCTGGAGAACCTTCTGGAACATCTCCGGCGGAAAATCCTCCAGCGGCGCACGGTGCTGCATTCCGGCATTGTTGACGAGAATGTCGATCGGGCCAGTTTCCGCTTCAAAGCGATCAATGGCAGCCTTAACGGCAGCATGATCTGTCACATCAAAAGGTAGCGTTTTCACTCCACCCAATTTTTCAGCCGCAGCGGTCAGTTTTTGAGGGTCCCGACCATTGAGAACAATTTCGGCTCCCGCTGCCTGCAGGCCCTGTGCGAGGCTGAAACCAATGCCTTGAGATGAACCCGTCACAAGGGACCGACGGCCCGTTAGATCAAAAAGAGAGGTACTCATCGCAAAATCTTCTCCCTGTCCATGTTCATGAGAGCCGCCGTCAGATGACCAGTGACGCACCGAGACAGAATGTCAGCCCCAGAACGGCAATGATCGTTTCCAGAACCGACCATGTCTTGATCGTCTGAGGGACGGTCAGGCCCAGATATTCCTTCATCTGCCAGAAGCCGGCATCATTCATTGGGCCGAAAGCAACCGAGCCCGCGCCGGTAGCAATAACCATCAGTTCAGGTGACACACCCTGTGAATGAGCAAGAATTGGCCCTGCAATGCCGGAGGCCGTGCTCATGGCAACGGTGGACGAACCGCAGGCTACACGGACGATTGCTGCCAGAAGCCATGCCAGAACCAGCAGGGGCACATGCGCACTGACAGCCGCATCGGTAATGGCCTTGGAAACGCCGCTGTCGATCAGTTCGCGTCCGAAGCCACCGCCTGCACCAACAAGCAGCATGATAAGCGCCGTCGGACCAAGGCATTCATTGGTAAAGCGCAGGATCGTTTCACGGGAAAAGCCGCGTGCCAACCCAAGCACATAAAAGGACATGACCGTTGCCAGAAGCAGTGCGATGTCAGTGTTGCCGATGAAATGCAGGAACGTGTTGAGCGTGCCCTTCGGGGTCGTGAAAAGGTCTGCTGCCGATCCGATCAGCATAAGAATGACCGGGCAGGTGATGGTAAGAACCGTGATGGTGAACCCAGGCAGGTCAGTAGGAATTTCACGTCGGACAAACTGTTCTGCCAAAGCGTTCTTTTCAGTAATTGCTACCCGCGGGCTGATGAACCGCGCAAAAAGTGGGCCAGCAATAGCGGCGATAGGGGTTCCCAGGAGAACACCCCAGAAAATCGTCGTTCCTGTGTTCGCATGATAGGCTGAGAGCGCCAGAAGTGTAGCGGGGTGCGGGGGGATCATGGCGTGCGTGACAGACAGCGCCGCCCCCATTGGAAGTGCAACCCGAAGAATGGACGTATCGGTTCGCGCAGCCAGCACAAAGGCCAGTGGGAACAGCAGAACAACGCCAACTTCGAAGAAGACCGGCAACCCGACCAATAGCCCGATTACCATCATGGCCCAGTCAATCCTCTGCCGGCCGGCCCGTTCGGAAATGGTGAGAGCAATGCGGTCTGCACCGCCAGACTCTGCAAGCATTTTTCCAAGCATGGTGCCCAGAGCGATGATTGTGCCAACGTGACCCAGCACATGCCCCGCACCAGCTTCAAAGGAGGCCACAACCTGATTGGGAGGCATTCCAGCGCATAGGGCGAGGAGAAGTGAAACGCTAAAGAGAACGATAAAGGGATTCAGACGAAAACGGGCAATAAGGACGACCACAGCAATGATTGCGGCTGTCGCCAGCAGAATGGCAAAGGTTGTTGTCATATGGAACGCAGCCCTGTCAGAACGAGAAAGAGGTTCAGAAACGAGAGTAAAAGAACAGCGAAATCAGATCTCCCGAACATTGCCAGCATCATTCTCAGACCCATACGCCCAATACCTGAAAATTCTGCTGTAAAGTCTGCGTCATGAACGCCGTATAGGCCTGAACACGGCTTTCTCAATGACGGAAGAGTGGAAGGCGGGAAATATGGAAGAGGCGAGTTTTCTCAAATTCTTCCTGCATTTCTCTTCATTTATTTCGTCAGTCGGGAAAACCTGACGATGACAGGATTTTGAACGCAACATACGCGATTACCCGGCGTCAGGACTCTGAAGAAGCCAACATCATGCCGTGCTATTGGTTATTCCATGTTACCCTCAAAGGTTCGGAACCATAGCTTTCAAGGACAATGACCATGATCCCATTTTCTGTTCTTGATCTGTCGATCATTACGCAGGGTTCTGGTCCACGGGAGGCGTTCCGCCATTCGATAGATTTTGCAAAACGTGCTGAAAGTCTCGGCTTCCATCGATACTGGCTGGCCGAGCATCATGCGATGCCGGGAATTGCATCTGCTGCTACCGCTGTTCTGATCGGGCAGGTTGCAGGCGCGACCACCCGCATCAGGGTAGGATCGGGCGGCATCATGCTTCCCAACCATTCTCCACTTGTTATTGCCGAACAATTCGGAACGCTGGAAACGCTGTTTCCCGGACGGATAGATCTTGGTCTGGGCCGCGCCCCCGGTGCCGATCAGAAGACCGCTCGTGCTTTGCGTCGTGATCCTGCTGCCCCTGATCGTTTCCCCGAAGATGTCGTGGAACTGCTGCACTATTTTGAGCCTGCCACTGACGACGATACTCATCTGATAAAGGCGGTCCCGGGTATGGGCCTGCGTGTCCCCGTCTGGATTTTGGGCTCTTCGTTGTTTTCCGCAGTTCTGGCAGCGCAACTGGGGCTCCCATATGCGTTTGCTTCCCACTTTGCGCCGGCACAGATGGAAGAGGCCATTACGCTTTATCGCTCACGTTTCGTGCCTTCAGAACGCTGTGCCAAACCCCATGTAATGCTAACAGTAAACGTCATCGCTGCTGATGAGGAAGCCGAAGGGAAGCGCCTTGCTACGTCGCTTTATCAATACTTCATGGCACTAAGGCGCGGACGGCCGATGGCGTTTCCTCCGCCCGTCAGCAATGTTCTGTCCCTCTGGTCTGCTGAAGAGCAGATCATGCTTGAACAGACATTATCCTACACCTTTGCAGGCTCAAGGGAGACCGTCTCTGAGCAGATCCAGGCGTTTGTAAACCGCCACAGACCTGATGAACTCATGATCGCTGTCCCTGTTCATGACCATGACAGCCGTTGCCGCTCGCTGGAGTTGGCTGCCAAAATCAAATCCGAGATTTCAGTCTGACAGCCCTGATAGCTGACGTGTGATATCCTTTTGAATTTGCAGGAAGAGATCACGTTGTGCATGGCTTCCGCCAATATCCTGAAGGTGAGGGAGCGCCGTTTCAAAATATCCCTGAGCCGTAAGGGGATCATGGCCCAGATAAGCCTTCAAGCCACGCGCCAGTGGAATACCCACGAGATCCCAAGCGCGCTGATCGGGAAGGTTCTTGCCCGAGAGGTTTTCAATGCGCTGGAGCAGATGCTCTCCTTCCGGCCTGCCAGCTTTCAGCAGGCCATAGAGATACTGCAAACTCAGGAAGGGCTGGCTAACATCGTCCTGTCGGGGAGCAAGCCAGTCTGCGAGATCTGCCCAACGTTGTCCCACATCTGCACCTGCAAGCTCAAGTCGCACGAGCAGGGACACCGCGCCCACCTGATCCTGTGAAAAACTGCGCTCTCTGCTCCAGCAGTGCTCATCATAGATCTTAAGCGCGTCTGTTACTCGGTTCTGAGCCAGATAGAACAGGGCGAGATGCCACCAGAGATGCGTGTACATGAAAGACGTCAGGCGTTCCCAGCCTGCTGATCGGGCTTCCAGAAACGCGATACCTTCCTCGATCCGCCCTTGCGTCAGGAACACATGCGCCAGTGCGTGTTGCGCCCAAGGCTCGGACGGGTCCATTTCAAGTGCGCGTCGGGCCGACCGTTCAGCCGCGTCCAGGTCGTGGCATTGCTCGAAACCGAACGCGAGCATTCCATGCAGCGCGGCTACATCTGCGGCGGCTTCTTCGCTGTTCTGGGCGACAGTCAGCATATCCGTGAAGCGCCCACGAATGAAATCATGATATTGCCGGAGCTTCAGCGTCACCAGATCACGCGGCCACTGCGACAAAATGGCATCCGTCAGTTCGACAATCTGGTCTGGGTCTTCTGCGATGGATGCTTCCAGCACGGCGAAAAGCAGTTTTTCCCGCGGGAGGGCCTGATCATACGAAGCTTTTGCCTGGTCTCGATAGCGAAGCGCTTCGGCAGGAATATCTCCAGTTTCAGACAGCATCCAGAGAAGCCCGGCATAGGTGTTCGCCAGACAATCATCGGATTGATCCGCAATACCAAGGATTTCCACCAGTCTGAGATCATAGCCTAGATAGCCGACGATAAAGGCGTTGATCCCTTGCAGCGTCTTCTCATCGGTTGTCGAAACTTCGTTCCCGAGAGCGTCCTGACTCATGAATACGCATCCTGCCCAGAGGAGAGGCGGTTGAGGGCACGTTCGATGACGTGGTTCACGATGGCAGGTTGCTCCAGCATGATCTGATGCCCGCAATCGGAAAGGACATCGAGAGAGCTTGCCGGAATAAGGTCATGAATTTTCTGTATTTCTGCGAGAGGGACAATACCGTCGTCCTGTCCCGCGAGAATATGCACGGGCTTTCCGAACTGTCGCAAAATCTGGGTATCAATGGGTTGCGCACCTGAGCGGACCGCATTGATCATGAACAGGCTGTTCCGTTTCGTTGCCTTGCGTTCTGCCTTCAAAATGGCCGGATCAACATTTGGCCCCCACGCCAGAGCTTCAAAGCGCTTCTGCAGGAAAGGTCGTGCGAAAGAGGCCAGCCAGAAGGGCAGCCGGTCCATCCAGTTCCCAAACATCGGCCCTTTAAGGGACGGCGCGAGAGACGCTGGCCCGAGAAGGATGAGTTCATCGACAGGGACAGTTTCCCCGGCTTGGAGAAGACCAGCAATCCATTCCAGCGTCACTCGGCACCCGAATGAGTGAGCCACCAGGAGGCGTTTTGAAGAGGGACGGCCCTTCAGGATCGCTGCAAGATCCTCAACGGCGTAGGTGCTGAGGAAAGCCTGCTCATGATGGGAACACGCACTGTCGCCATGACCGTACGCATCCCACGCAACAAGATTGACGTTTTCCTGAGAAAAACGCTCCCATTGCAACCGCCATTGCTGCCGGTTTCCTCCTAGCCCATGAACAAAGACCAGCGTCGTGTCACTGCCTTTTTTAAGCGTGGAAAGTGCCAGACGACGCCCCGGAACACGGAAGAAAGCCGTAGGCGCAGGAAGAACATCAGCCATGATCCGCATTTCCCTGTTTCACGGCACCAAACCGTTCGCTCCATGTCGGAAGGAACGGCTCTCCCGGCAAGGGCGAGGCTTCATAGACACCCCGGGCAATGGCGCGGGCCGTGACCTGCGTCGCTGCGTGCAGAATTTCCGTCCATACTTCTACAGACGCTGGCGCTGGCGCATGGCCCGTTGAGACACCGAAGACCGCATCGCCATCCTGCGGCAGATGAGCTGGAAAGACCCCGCGCGCGATGCCATCTTGCGCCAGAATGGCAAGACGCTTGGCCTCAGCTTTTGTCAAAATCGCATCGGTAGCAATGATACCGATCGTCGTTCCCGCCACATAATTCGGTTTCATGCGCAAACGAAGATCATTTTCTGTCAGGCGTGATGGAAAGCCTAAGCCGCCGAATTCATTACCCTGTTCAAACGGGGCGCTCCAGAAATGTGGTCCATCGCCGATTGTCGCAGTCCCGACCGCATTGACAACCATCAGGGCAGCAACGGTATGGCCTGATGGTGTGATTGCACTTGCAGACCCCAACCCACCTCTTAGCGGTGTGGTGGTCGCCCCGGTTCCGGCTCCTGTGGTTCCAAGTGCAAACTGGCCGCCTTGCGCAGCTTGGGCGGCCTGATAGCCCAGTTCTGCATAGGGGGAGTACCGGCCCCAGTCTTTGTCACCGCCATTCACGAGATCAAACAGGCTTGCCTGAACAACGATGGGCACGCGGACCTGTTTTTCGGGGGTGGGCAGATGTGCCGCCTGTTCCCGCAACCAGGCCTGCACACCCGAAGTCGCATCCAGGCCGTAGGTAGATCCGCCTGACAGCACGACCGCATCAATGCCACTCACGATCATTTCCGGTTCCAGCAATGCATTTTCCCGCAATGCTGGCGCGCCCCCGAGAAAACTTCCGGATGCGACTGCTGGCTGATCAAAAAGCAGGGCTGTCACCCCCGTTCTCTGGTCAAGGTTCTGAACATTGCCGACGCGGATGCCCGGCACGTCTGTAATAAGGTTATTGCGTGGTCTGGAAATCATGATTGGCGTCGTTTCAAAGGCTGGCGTCAATAAGGTCTTGGGTGGCGGCATGCTGAGGATGATCCATCACTGACAGGGTAGGACCGGTTTCCACAATTGTGCCCCCATCAAGGACGGCAACACGATGAGAAATATGGCGGATAACCGCCAGATCGTGACTGACAAAAATATAGGAAAGGCCATGCCGCTCCTGAAGGTCCAGCAGCAGGTTCAGAACGACCGCCTGCGTCGAAACATCCAGAGCAGAGACCGCCTCATCCGCAACAATGACTGAGGGGCGTGTCACGAGGGCGCGCGCAATGGCAATCCGCTGTCTCTGACCACCGGAGAACATCCTCGGGTACCGATCGGCAGCATCATGAGGAAGAGCAACATCTGCCAGCACCTCAAGGACCCGACGTTCTTTTTCGTCGTTGCTCAGGGCCATCTGATGGAGCGGCTCTTTCACAATCTGCCGCACGGTCTGGCGAGGATCGAGCGCCCCCTGAGGGTCCTGGAAAATCATCTGGATGCTGGGCCGGATGTCTTTCCTGACCTGCCTGTTAGCATCGCGCAGATCCTGACCCTGAAACAGGATCTTACCCTTTTCCGGCCTTATAAGCCCGGTCAGAATACGGGAGAGGGTGGATTTTCCACTGCCGGAAGACCCGACGATGCCCAATGTTTCGCGCTCAGCCACATGAAGGCTGACGTCCTGCAGAACTGTTTTTCTGCGAGAACCGAAAACAGAAGAGCCACGTTCGGGCACGCTGTATGCGATGTTCTTTGCTTCCAGTAGAGCACTCATCGCTGAACGCCTTTAGAAACATCCGTGGGAACAGGAATACGGGTCAAAGGAGGATGGCTGGTCCCATGCAGGGACATGCTGAGAAGCGCACGCGTGTAGGGATGTCGGGGGGCAACAAATAGCTGTTCTGTCTCGTTGCTTTCAACGAGATAGCCTTGCTGAAGAACCAGAACGCGCTGCGCCTGACGCCTGATGACACCGAGGTCATGAGAAATCATCAGAACACCCATCTCATGTTCGACCGCAAGCTCTTTCACAAGATCCATCATCTCTGCCTGCGTCCTGCTATCGAGCGCGGTCGTGAATTCATCTGCAATAAGAAGGGCAGGCTTGCAGGCAATCGCCATTGCCAGAAGAACACGCTGACGTTGCCCGCCTGACAGTGCGTGTGGATAGGCCTGTGCCGACACACCAGCGCGACTTAGGCCAACACGGTCCAGCAACTGCTGGACATGCGGCGCAATGTCGCGCGATGGAACCGCGCCGTGAAGTCTGAGCGTATCACCGATCTGTTTGCCAATACGGCGGATCGGGTTAAGCGCGGTCATGGGCTCCTGAAACACCATGGCGATGCGGCGACCACGGAGATCACGAAATGCGCTCTCGGGCAGGGTGGTAAGATCCTTCCCTTCAAAAATAATCTGTCCCGAGGTTTTGAAACCGTCAGGAAGCAGCCCCATCAGCGCACGGGCCAGAGTCGATTTTCCGGAACCGGATTCCCCCGTCACGGCGACTGTCTCACCAGCGCTTACCGTAAAGGAAATGGGATGAAGAATGGGCTTCGCACCTGCCAGAACCGACAGATCCCGAACAGAAAGACATGCTGTCATGACAGGCTCTCCTCGTTACGGGCAAAGGGGCGCTCAAGAAGGTCCCTCAGACCGTCTCCAAGGAGGTTGAAGCCGAGAACGAGCACCATGACCGTGACACCGGGCGCAGCAACCAGAAAGGGATGATCAAAAATGTGGATCTGATAGGACGCCAAAGCCCGTCCCAGATCCGGCTGCGGCGGAGGAGCGCCAAGACCCAGATAGGACAGACCTGCTTCAGACAGGATCGCCAGGGCCAAAGACGTCGAGGCATGAACAATCAGGATCGGCGCGATGTTGGGAAGAACATGGCGGATTGTCACAGCGACGGAGCCAAAGCCCGCCATGCGCGCTGCAGAGATGTAATCCAGCACAAGGATGGACTGTGCAGCCTGCTTCGTAATGCGGACCTGTGCGGGAATACCGAACAGAGCGATTGCCAGAATCTCACCTGTCGCGGAGGCGCCCTGCGCAGTCACGAGCATGGCCGCGATAAGAATAGGGGGGAATGCCAAGCCAAGATCGGCAGCGCTCATCACGGCCCAGCCTCGTTTTCCACCGTTCGCGCCAACCAGTCCGAGAATGGTTCCGATAACCGTCGCCAGTGCGACGGAAAGCACTGCAATTGCCGTCGTATTGAACGCGCCGGTCAGAACATAGCTGGCAAGGTCGCGCCCGAAGGGATCGGTTCCCAGAGGATGGGTCAGAGAGGGCGGAGCATAACGGTTCGGAATATCGATGAACGGTGCATGACCGCCGTGCCAGATCCACACAATCGTTGCTGGAATCAGGCACCCAAGAAGCAGGACACTCCCGGCGAGCAGGCTCTTTGGAGCGCGATGCAACGTCATGTGTTGCCTCCTGCCAAGCGCGGGTCCAGCCAGCGGATGATAACCGAAAGACCCAGGTTCAACAGCAGCACGCCAGCGACAATCAGCATGACAAGGTTCTGCACAACCGGAATATCCCGCTGATTGACGGCTTCCAGCAACAGCTTTCCACACCCGGGAATGTTGAACACATTTTCAACAATGATCGAGCCTGTCACAAGAACGGGAAGCTGAATTCCGATCAACGTCAGAACCGGGATAACCGCATTCGGAATTGCAACCCGCCACAGCATACCTTGGCGGCTATAACCTTGGGCACGAGCCGTGCGGATGAAGTCCTGTTCCAGTGTATCTATCAGGGATGACCGCATAAACCGGGCGATGATCGCAGCCTGCGGGATAGCAAGAGCAATTGCTGGCAGGGTGAGGGCACGAAGGCCGGAAATAACGCCATTGTTCCAACCACTGAATCCACCAGCGGGAAACCAGCGCAGGGTCAGGGAAAACAGGAAGGTCATCATCATGGCCAGCCAGAAATCCGGAATGGATTTCAGGAGCTGGAGTGTTGCCATGAGTGCCAGATCCAGCCGTTTTCCACGGTTGGTTGCTGCAACAGCTCCAACCGGAAGGCCGATCAGAAGCGCCAGAATGGTCGCAAGGATGATGAGAGGCAAAGTGCTTTGAAAGCGCTCAAGGATCAGACCAGAAACCGGTACGTCATAGACGTAACTCGTTCCTGCGTTTCCACGGAAAAGACCGAAGATCCAGCGAAAATAGCGGGTGATGGGAGACGCATCGAGGCCAAGCTGATGGTGAAGAGCGGCAATACTTTCAGGGCTGGCGTCCAGACCCAGCATCACAGTCGCGGGATCACCCGGAAGGACGCTGAGGAGGGCGAAAACGATCACACTGGCAATCGCCAGTACGGCGAGCCGTCCAAAAATGGTTTGAGCAAGACCAATCATCATGGTTCCCAGGAAACATCACCCATGGGGCAAGCGGCGATCTGCTGATCTGTCCAGAGACCTAAGATGTGACTGTTCATGACCGTGTCCCGCGGGCGGGAATACAGGAAAACATTGGGTTCATCCTGTGCAAGACGGTCCTGCATGGCAACTGACAAACGATGTCTCTCTGCGGGATTTTCCGTCGCCTCATACTGTTCGAAGAGGCTGTGGAAGTCCGGACTCTTGTAGTGGAAGTATATGGCCTCCCGGTCATAGATACCGATGTCATGGGGCTCCGTATGGGCAATGACCGTCATGTCGAACTTACCCTTCCCGAAGACCTGACCCAGCCAGGCTGGCCATTCAAGCGGCTGTAACGTCACGATCAGCCCGACCTGTTCGAGATACGCGGCGACGATTTCACTGGTATCCCGTGCATAAGTGATGGGCGGATAGGAGAGGGTGAGCTGCATCCCCGGCCGAACACCCGCTTCCTTCAGAAGCGCGCGTGCTCTTTCAGGATTGTAAGGATAACGGTCTGGTAGCGCTGCATAATCCGGATCATTAGGCGCCATATGTGATTGCAGAACCGTGCCTTCACCATCTGCCCCTGCCTGAACAAGGGCCTTGCGATCAATGGCGTAGGCAACTGCATGACGGACCCGGATGTCATTAAAGGGCCGGCGGCCGTTGTTGAGAGCCAGAATAGCTTTAAATGGAAATGTGCCCCGCACGACCCGGATACCTGGATGATCGATAAACCGGCTCAGAACTTCCGGAGCAGGAAAAGACGGATAGGCATCCAGTTCTCCGGCGAGAAGCGCATTACTTGCGGCCAGCGGGTCAGGCATGAACCGGAACGTCACCGTCTTCAGGATAGGGGATTTTCCCCAGTATTCCGGATTTCGTACCAGAGTGACATGATCACCCCGTTGCCACTCCTCGAACTTGAAGGGGCCGGTTCCGATTGGATGACTGACGTTTTTATCTGCTGATACCGGTGACAGAATGGAAGCATCATTCCATGCCAGTTCATAGGTAAAGCTCCCATGTGGGTTTTTCAGTGTAACGTCCGCATGTGATGCATCCGGGCAGGCAACGTCCACAATATTCGTGAAGAAGCTGCGATCCGGGTTGGTACTTGTGGATGCACCCGCGCGAAGAAGCGAAAAACGAACGTTTTCGCAGGTGAGGGGGGACCCATCGTGAAAGCGAACATTGTCCTGCAAGGTGAAATGATAAACACGCCCGTCGTCTGAGACCGTCCATTCACGCGCCAGAAGAGGCTGGACGTGACCTTCACGGTCAAGACGTGTCAGCCCTTCATAGATATTATTATATGTGATCGTACCCACCGCCTCACTCGGTGTGCGGGTTGGGTCCAGGCCGGGCGGCTCGATGGAAACACCGATGCTCATGGTTTCGCGCGGATCAGCTGAGGCTGATGATACAAATCCCAGGCCCGCTAAGGCCAACAGAACGCCGGCTGATTTCATGGGGTCTCGCCGGGTGCCGGGCGCTTCAGGCCCAGATGCTCGCGCAGGGTCGAGCCCTCATAAGCCGTGCGGAAGAGACCGCGACGCTGTAGCTCAGGCACGACATGATCCACGAAGATCTCCAGACTCTGCGGCAGGATCGGCGGCATCACGTTGAAGCCATCAGCTGCACCCTCCACAAACCACTCTTCAAGCTGATCCGCAATCTCCTTCGGGCCACCATAAATGGACCAGTGCCCGCGTGCACCGCTGACTTCCAGATACAAGTCACGCAATGTCATGTTCCGGCGCTTTGCCATCTCGACCAGAAGCGTCTGCCGGCTGCGATTTCCATTGAAGTCGGCCGGAGCGTCCGGGAGCGGGCCATCAAGAGGCAATCCGCGAAGATCTGTGCCGGTCATACCACCCAAAAGAAATAGCCCGACATCCGGATGTGTCAGATCATCGAGATGTGCGCGTAGATCTTCCGCTTCCATCCGTGTACGTCCTACGAGCGGATAGACGCCGGGCATGACCTTCAGGGATGCCGGATCTCGGCCAATGTCTCGCATACGACGATGCAGATCGAGGCGGAATGCCTTTGCTTCTTCAAGGGTCTGCTGTGCCGTAAAGACCATTTCGGCGGTCTCTGCGGCAAGCTGACGGCCCGGCTCGGAAGATCCAGCCTGAACGAGCACAGGCCTACCTTGCGGAGAGCGGGGAATATCGATCTGCCCTGCTGCGGAAAGGAATTCCCCCTTGAACTCGAAGGGACGTCTGCCTTGTGGCTTAAAAAACTCTCCGCTGTCCGTGTCGCGCAGGAAAGCGTCATCGTCCCAGCTATCCCAGAAATTCTGCACGATCTGAGCAAATTCGCGCGCCTGCCGATAGCGATCTGCGTGAGGGACGTGGCTTGGGCGGCCGTAATGGATGGACTCTTTGACGTTAGCGGTTGTGACGAGATTCCATCCCGCACGGCCGCCGCTGATCTGGTCCAGAGACAGAAACTGTCGGGCCAGATGATAGGGTACGGAATAGGTTGTACTGACCGTACCGATCAGCCCAATCTTGTTTGTTGTGGCTGCTAGAGCAGAGAGAAGCGTCAAAGGCTCAAAGGACGCGGCATAAGTCATGCGGCGGAAACCATCGAGGGTGGCTTCGTCGATGGAGCTTGTAAAATCAGCAATAAATACTGCATCGAAGAGCCCACGCTCGGCAAGGCGCGCCTGTTCGAGCTGCCGCTGAAAGTTGCTGCCAGCGTCCGGGGCCGAACCAGGGTGGCGCCAGGCTGCCGCATGATGGCCGGTTGGGAGAAGGAATGCGGCGAGTTTCATCTGGGGAGCCATGGACGTTCGATCTCTTGCTTTATCGCGGTCAGAAACACAAAAAAATGTTGCGCTCACAGCATAACCTGTTGTGAATCGTTTTTCTATCCCTTAAACGCAAATAGATAGTTGTTTTATATAACAACGATAAATATTAGTTATTAGGCGGAACCGATGCACGACGTTCACACTGCTCCGTACCGCAGAAATGCCCTCCTTGTCCGTGGGCGGGTTGCCCTTATCTCCAGTGTAGCACTGCTGCCATTCTGGAATGTTGCGGCAGCTGCGGAGGATAGCGCTCCAGCCAAAAAGCCCGCGCAGATTAGCACGCGAAAAGGGGAGACGCTTCCCTCCAAAACCGCTCATGTGCGCCCGGCACCAAAAACCCAGGATCACGAAGCCTCACGTGTAGAAAATGTGGTCGTGACATCTGAACGACGTGCAGACAGTCCGCAGAATATCGGAACGTCCATCAGCGTCGTTTCCGCCAAGATGCTGGAAAATCGGAACATCAACAATGTGTTCGATCTTCAGTATGCAACCCCGTCGCTTCAGATCCAGCCGTCTTATGGGAGTGGCCAATATACTTATACGATCCGAGGCGTCGGATTTAACAACTATGCCAGTAACAATTCGCCGACCGTAGGCATCTACATTGACGAAGTCGCCAATCCTGTTCCGTTCGGGATTAACGGGATGATGTTTGACATGCAGCGCGTTGAAGTCCTGCGCGGACCTCAGGGCACCCTGTATGGACGTAACACGACGGGCGGGGCGATCAACTACATCACGAACAAGCCAACCGATAAGCTGGCAGGAGGGGTGGCTGTTCAGTATGGTCGCTTCGATAGCGGCAAGATCGATGGTTATATTTCCGGGCCGATCAACGACAAACTCAAGTTCCGCCTGTCTGGAGAAACCCAGCAAGGTGGCGCATGGCAGTATAATCCGGAAGCGAAGGCCTATCTCGGTAATGTTGACCGGGGTGCTGCACGCCTTCTGGTCGATTATGCGCCGTCAGAGAGCTGGAAACTGGAATGGAACCTGCACGGAAGCCGGGACCGGTCTGACGGAACGGGTGTGTACGCCTGGGAACCGATCACCAGCCTCAGTTCCACCAACCCCATTCCCACATCTGGCAGCCGTTATAATACGCGATGGGGAACGTCCGAGCAGTTTGCCCAGGAAACGGGTCTGACGCCGAACCAGAAGCCTTACAGCCATATTGATACAGGCGGCAGCAGCCTGAGGGTGGAAAAGCATCTTCGTGATTTCACAATCACGAACCTAGCCAGCTACGATTACATGCAACGTGATGAATACGACAACTTCGACGACTCATCGTTGTCGCTGGCAGACGTAAAATTCAACACACGCGCAAATGTTGTCGCTGACGAACTCCGGTTCTCATCCAACACATCCGGGCGCCTGCACTGGATCGGCGGTATTTATTACGGCCACCAATGGTTGAATGACCGATACCAGTCGGGATTTGAGGCACTGTACAACACGGATGGTGACGTCCGTTACTCGCAGACGGTCAATACCATCAGCGGCTTCGGTCAGGTGACATACGATCTGACACCCAAACTGCAACTTGTGGGCGGAATTCGACTGGAGCATGAGAAGCGTACACTAGACAATGTGTATGCGCATTATCTTGTCGGCGGAGTGGTTACCAACCCACAGAATTCCATCGCCCAGCAGTCTCAGTCCTACACGTTGCCGTCTGCAAAATTCAGCATTCAGTACCATCCGTTCAGCCACGACATGACGTATTTCACCTTCAGCAAAGGTGTGAAATCCGGTGGCTTCACGGTGTACAACTCATCTGACGTCACGCAGATGACCAATCCGTTCAAGCCCGAGCAGCTTTATTCTTTCGAAGTAGGGAACAAGTTGATCCTGCCAAGGTATAACCTGCGGGTGAATGCTGACTTCTTCTACTATGACTATTTTGATCGTCAGGTTCAGTCCATCGCCTACAGCCCGACGACGGGCTCTGCGATCGGTCTGTTCGTAAACGCACCGCGCTCCCACATGTTTGGTGGTGAGTACGAGATCGAATGGTCCCCGATCCCCGGGCTGCATGTGGCGCAATCTGGAGCCTATGTTGAGGGCGCGTACGACAAATTCAGTGCTGTCACGAGTTCTAAACAGGTCAATGGGGTCTGGGTCGGAGTCACGCAGGATGTTTCTGGGCGCGGTATCGAAGTGCCTCATTTCACGGCCAATGGTTCCGTCGATTATACATGGCGCGTCGGGAAATATGATCTTGTCTCTGGCGTGGATTACAGCCTTCGCACCACAAGCACGGCTCTGAACTCCGCCAATACCATTCCCGGGTACACATTGTGGGGCGGGTATATTTCCTTCGCACCGCATAAGGGACATTGGAAGATCGAGGGTATTGGCCGCAACATCACCGACAAGCACTACGACGTGACGCGCGGTTACTTCGTAGGTGGCGACAACATTGCCGTTGCTGGCCGTCCGGCAACCTGGGAAGTCCGTGTTCGCGCAGACTTCTGAGTCTGAAAAGGGATGGCAATAGAAGCCATCCCTTATTGGCTTCCTCAGAACGAGGCCGCCACTGTTCCAAAGAACATACGGGGAGGGGTTGGATAACCCACATAGGTTGATCCATCCCCGGCGGTAATTGTGGACCAGGAGCGGGTGTTCGTCAGGTTACTGACATTGAACTGGAGCTTGAGGCTCTGCATGTGGGGAATATGCTTGAAGGTATATCCCGAACTAAAGCCCAGCTGGAACCGCGGCGGCACCATGACGGTGTTTGTGATGGTGCCGGGCCGAACCCCCATATAGGCCCCAAAAAGCTGGGCATTGAACCCGGCCTGATTGTAATTAATAGCAAACTTGTCAGACCAGACAGGAATAGCAGGGACTTTTTCGCCTTTGGTGGCGTAAAGCGTCGACCCATCCATGAAATCACTTCCGTAAATGCTGCTGACATAAGACACCGCATCATAGACGGAAAAGTGCCGCCCGAAGCGCAGGGTGAAGGACAGATCCATTCCGTTTGTCGAAACACTGCCAAGGTTAGCAACCGTCCCACCCACGCCTGAAATACCCTGATTAGGCGGCTTGATCGCACCGAGGCGGTTGAAGAAATCAACATGGTAATATTCAAGCTGGCCACTAATGCCGGTCAATGGGCCAAGGAACAGCGGACGATTGGTACGAATGCCTGTCTCGTAGGTCCAGGATGTTTCCGGCTTCCCGGTTTTCTTGAAGTCTTCAAAGGCTTCCTGGCTTGTAACGGCCCAGGGTGAGGTGGTGCTGTAACCCGTCTGGGCAAAGGAATTCATGTTTTCCTGAATATTGGCGAAGAACTGCTCATGAGGCGTGAAATTCCACAAAGCGCCAAAAGCCGGGAGAAACGGCTTGTAAGAGGGTATCGTCCCACCTGCAATCGTATGGGTGCTGGTATCAACGATGGTTTTCGCGCCGGAAACTGACGATGCCAGAGACTGCGGGAGGGCCGCAATCGGGAGGGTCCCGTTCGTGTAAACCATTTCGGATTTAAACCCCGCTGTCAGGGTCAGATGAGGCGTCACCTTCCAGCTATCCTGCAAATGTGTGACGAACGTGTTAGTGTAGAACGCATTCATCCACTGCGTAAAAAGCGGATTGGTCGCACGTTTATAGGGTGTCAGCGTGTCTGTTGCAGTCAGTGGATACCAGAGGCGCCCCTGCGTGTTGTTATTGCGCTCATACCAGCCACCAACTTCAATGTTATTGTGGCCAAGATGATAGTGCAGGGTGCTGGTCAGACCGCCGCGATAATCTTCGTATTCCGTAGTCCGGACCGCAAACCCGGTCCCACCTGTCGCATTCCAGACTTTCGGATCAATACCCGCAACGCTGTAGGTGAACTGGCCGTTCTTGATATATTTTGAGCCTGTTGGATCAAGGTAACTTCCAAGAATAGTCAGGATTGCGTTGGTCCGGATCGATGTTGCGACGACGCCTGCGCCATCATCGTAATGAAAGTAGAGCTGGTTATCCCATGTCAGGTTCGGAGAGAACCGATGTGAGATTTTCAGATAGGTGAGGTAATCCGTCCGTTGAGCTGCTGAGTAATAGTATTTGTTATTTGGCGTTCCAGGTGCAGCGGACTTTGAGGTCATGGCAGGATAATTGGCCATCGCGGCGTTCAGGTCCGGGTAAAATGCACCGCGGGCATAGAGGTCCGTTGGAGCAGTCAGGCCCTGTGTGTTCGGTTCGGCTTTGTCCTGCCAGTCAAAATACGCCGTGATGGTTGTGTTCTCACCCTTATGGATGAATTTTCCATCGACCTGATACCCACCCTGCCGGTTTCCTTCGCCAAGGTTCCACGGTCGTGCGTCCTGTCGTGAAAAAGAGACGTATGCAGAATTACCGTTACCGAAGTTTCCGGTATCAAGCCGGGCATAAGTTCGGAATGTTGTATAACTCCCGAAGGTCTGGCGGATCGTGGCACCTGCCTTGGCTTTTGGATCGCGGGTGTTGAACTCAATTGTTCCGCCGAGATTACTGGTCGAGGCCGTTCCAAGGGCACCAGCACCCGACGAGAGGGACGTCTGGCCGATATCTTCGCTGATCGCAGCACGTTGCGGAGAAAGACCGTTGTAATTGCCGTAAGCGCCAGCTCCCAGAGGAACGCCGTCCAGCGTGTAACCGATCTGCGTGTTGGAAAATCCATGCACGTAGATGCTGGAGTTCTGCTCGTTATTGCCCCATGGGTCGATATTGGTGAATGTCACGCCCGGCAGAAGATCAAGAGCCTGCATGGGGTTCTGACCCGGCATCATCTCCTGCATCTGGTCACCGCTGATGCTCAGGATAGACCGTGTTCTGTGGCCCGTAGCAACAATCTGCTCAATATCGCTCGCTTCCCGGACGCGCGGGGCACGCCTTGCTTTGGAGGGCCGCTTTGCGCCCGTTGCTCGCCGGACAATCATACCGCCACCGGGAGCGACTTCCACCGTCAGTCCGCTTCCGTTGAGCAGCTTTCCCGCCGCCGCATCCGGTGTCAGTGAGCCACTGACGGAAGGAGCCTGAAGATGCTCGACCAGATCAGGAGAGAAAAGAATGCTTTGCCCGGTCTGTCGGCTCAGGGATTCCAGCGCCTGTGCCATCGGCTGCCGGTCAATGTGAACATTTGCAGCTACTGCGGGAGCAGCAACAGCAGTATGGGTCAGAATTGTCATTCCCACAGTCAGGAGCAAAGCTGCGCGAAGGGGGCACCGGGCGGTCACGGCCATGTATTCTCTATCCTGTTGGCGATCGCAGAAGGCGGTCTCCACAGGAAGACAATTACAATTCGAAAAACCTCAGTACATTTCCCGCGTTTTCATGAAACCGTCACAATGGCAGAAGCGTGTAAAGATTGCCGTGCTCTTCCAGCCTGACAGGGAGCAGGCGGGGCAACATGCGTAAAAACATGTCGCCCTGAGAGACGAAATAGACTCCGCTCAGCTTGAGATTTTCCAGAGCCGGAGAGGCAATGGTGATCTGTCGGGTTGTGTATCGCTGGATCTGGGAAATGGCATCCGGCAAGGGCGTGTTCCGGAAAATGAGCCTCCCTGTCTGCCACGATAAAAGGGATTCAATATTGGGATAATCGACACGCATCCGGCCGTTCTGGAAAATTCGTAACCGCTGACCCGTCTTGATCCACACATCGCTCGATGAGGCCGCACCCTTGCGCAGGAGAACCTGCCCTCGAACCGCAGTGATGTCTGTGCATGCACTGTCTGTGCGGATATTCGTTGATGTCTGCTCCGGCAGATGAACCGTAATGTTCCGGGCTGACAGATGAAACGCGTTACGGCCGCGAGGTGAAAGAAGAACCTGTCCCTGATCCAGCCGCGCCCGACTTCCATCCTGAGACAGCACCATCCGGCTTCCGGAATCCAGCAGGCAGGTCCCGTAATCTGGCAAAGGGGTTCGGAGCGTATGGCCAACAGTAGTCTGCAGAATGCGGGAAGCCTTTGCACTCCTGTTCATGGGAAACAGAGCAACAGCCCCTACAGACGCAAGAGCCAGCAAAACACGCCGCCGCATCTGGCTCGGGCGTACCTCGGGAACCATGGCAGTTTGTAGAATGCCTTTTGCCTGAACCCCACCACCCAGCTCCCAGTATTCTGTGAGAAGCTCCACAGCGTCAGCTCTACGTGTGTCCACGCGCAGCCATTGAACGAACTCGGTGCGATCATTGTCGGTGCAGTCATCCGCATGCAGACGCGCAATCCACTCCGCTGCACGCTCGCGGGTGGCGAGCAGATTTTCAGAGGGGATCACTGGTCCATCCATGAGGAGAGAAAGACGAGAGCCTTGGCGATATGTTTTTCAACGCTGCTTTCGCTTATTCCCAGGGCTGCGGCAATCTCACGATATTTCATTTTTTCAACACGATTCAGCAGAAATGCCTGACGCGTCCTTTCTGGAAGCTGCTGACACCCCGCATGAAAGCGCGCCATTCGCTGATTGGACGCATAAGTCTCTTCCTGAGAAGGCGCAGGATCCCGCAGTTCCAGGATCTGTTCCTGTTCTCCGGTGGTCGACACAGCGCTTGAGGCGGCTTTTTTCAGATCATTCAGATGAAGATTAAGAGCACTTCGGGTGATGTAGGCCTCCGGGTGCGTGACCTGCCCCTGCGAACGCTCGTAATAATTCGCCAGGGCTGTCTGAAGATGATCCTCGGCATCATCACGATGCGTGAAGGTTCTGATGCGACGGCGCAGACGCAGCCATTCCTGCCGACAGGGAAACCAGTTTTCCGCCAAGGGTCGTCTCATTCCGTTCGAAAGATGGACAGCGTGCGGCGATGCATTACGGAAATTGTGTCGGCAGGTCTGTGACAGTTTCATGAAGAACGATGCCAGGGCATGGGCAAACGAGCCGATCCGCTGTCTTGAGTGAACAATCACCGCTCGACTTCAGCGAAAGATCCTGAACGATGTTTCTGAACCGCAGACGCGTACTGACCGGCCTTGGCGCGGGTCTTCTGTTCTCCTATCGCCTTAGGCAGCTTTCTGCCGCGGCACCCCATAATCTGGACAAGAAACCCGCGTTTGACGTGTCTCCGTTCCAACTTGGCGTGGCGTCCGGAGACCCGGCAACGGACGGCTTCGTCATCTGGACGCGCCTTGCACCTCGCCCGATGGAAGAAGCGGGAGGACTTGAGCATCTCAAGCCTGTTCTGGTGGACTGGGACATCAGCGAAGACCCGAAGTTCTCCACGGTTCTCCGCACAGGCCAGACCATCGCTCACCCTGAACTGGCGCATTCCGTTCATGTCGAGGTCGAGGGGCTACAGCCCGATCGTCCCTACTGGTATCGCTTTCGCATCGCCGAGTATGAAAGCCCGGTCGGCCGCGGGCGGACGCTGCCTCTTCCAGGTGCCTCGGTTCAGCGCATCCGGTTTGTGGCCGCGGGCTGCCAGCATTATGAGTTCGGGTATTATTCCGCATGGCGTGCCATCGCGAATGAGAACGTCGATTTCGTCTTCCACTACGGCGATTACATTTACGAAGGCGCGGATATTGGCGCAGGGGTTCACACGGTGTACGGCAAGCCCTTTACGGCAGTTCGCCGCCATTTCGGCCCGGAAATCTACTCGCTGGATGAATATCGCCGGCGCTACGCACAGTACAAGATGGACCCCGATCTTCAGGCTGCTCACGCCGCCGCCCCATGGCTTGTCAGTTTTGACGATCATGAAGTGGATAATAACTGGGCAGGGGACACTGATCAGGACGGGACCCCGCCAGACCTGTTCCGCCTGCGCCGCGCCGCTGCCATGCAGGCCTATTATGAGAATATGCCGTTACGGGCGAGCTCTTTGCCTGACGGGAGCCATATGCAGATATACCGCAGCTTCCGCTTTGGCGATCTGATGAACACGTTCGTGCTGGATACGCGGCAGTACCGAAGCGATCAGGCCTATGGTGACAAGGAGGCCCCGCAGGGGCCGGATGTCTGGTCGCCGGAACGCACGATGATGGGTCCCCAACAGGAAGAGTGGCTCTTCAACGGATTGAGCAAGTCCGACACCCGCTGGAACCTGCTGGCCCATCAGGTCATGGTCATGGATCTCGCTCACCGGAAGTCAGCCCATTCCGAGCTGCTTTACAGCATGGATCAGTGGTCCGGGTATATGTACAGTCGAAACCGGCTACTTCAGTTCATCGGGGATCATTGTCCCGGCAACGTCGTCAATGTTACGGGCGATGCGCACCGGCATTACGCGGGCAATCTCGTGATTGATCCAGACAGGCAGAAGCCAGTCTCCGTCGAGTTTCTGGCCACCTCCATCTCTTCAGGTGGTGATGGTGTTGGTGATAATGACCCACAGAGCCAATCCGTTCGGCGCGAGAACCCGCATCTGAAGGCCACGACCGACAGGCGTGGCTATGTCCTTTGTGATGTCGGCCGTGATGTCTGGCGCGCAGATCTCAAAACGCTGGATCAGGTCAGCAGCCATGATGGGCAGCTTTCAACCTATGCAAGCTTCGCCGTCGAGCGTGGACATCCGGGGCTCGAGAAAGCCTGAGATAACTTGTATTATCAGGATGTTACTTCATCCTGATGACGGGAAGCCAGCCAGAAACAGGTGAACAGTCCGGCCAGTGACGTCAGCAGCAGAACCAGCCCCATAGGAAGGGCGCTGGTTTTGCTCAGGCCTACTAATGGTGCAGCCACACCGCCTACAAGAAGGTTCAGAGACCCAAGGATCGCGCTGGCGCTTCCTGCGCGATGTCCCTGTTTTGCAATGGCAAGAACGAAGGTTGCTGTCAGGATCATCCCGATACAGGTCATATAGAGGAAGATCGCAGCCACCAGCAGAAAGAGCGGACCTTTAAGGGTCGCAATCAGTGTAATGAGAGCGGCTGCGACAGTGATGCAGATGACCGAAGCACGCAGGAACGTACCGGTGCGCTCCATACTGCCAGCGCGCCCGATCAGCCAGCTTCCGCCTACCAGTGCCAGACCGTTGATGCCAAAAAGGATGCTGAATGTCTGGGGCGTTACACCGTAGATGTCCTGATAGACAAAGGGGGTTCCTGCGACATAGGCGAAGCTGCCGCCATGGATAAGGCCAACGGTCAGAGCATGGCCAATGAACTCCCGATCGGTCAGCAGGCTATGGAACGTTTCCATTGTAGCACGGGCTGAATTTGGAAGGCGTCTATGCAACTCAAGCGTTTCGGTGAGTCGGGCAGCGACCAGTCCCAGCGCAAGAATGCCAAACCCGGTGAGGAACCAGAACATTGTCCGCCATGTGGCTGAAGGTAAAGCTAAAATTTCTCCCCCCAGCATAGGCGCAACCATGGGGGCCACAGCGTTGATAATCATGAGACGTGAGAAAAATCGTGCGAGTTCCGGACCGTTGAATACGTCCCTGACCACAGCGCGAGAGAGCACCAGACCCGCCGAAGCTGTCAGGCCCTGCAGGAAGCGCGCAATAATGAAGGCAGTGATGCTGGATGACACCGCACAGAACAGGGACGACAGGGCAAAAAGAGCCATTGCCCCCAGAAGCGGGATTTTCCGCCCGCGGGAGTCACTGAAGGGGCCAACCATGAGCTGCCCGACGGCAAGCCCGATGAGCGTACTGGTCAGACTGAACTGAACGGCCGTTTCACTGGCCTGGAAGTCATGCCCGATGTTTGGGAAACCGGGCAGATACATATCGATATTGAGCGGCCCCAGACACGTCAGAAGCCCCAGAATGATGATGAGGTCGCGCTGGGCGGGACGAGCTGTTTCGGCTGACGCATCAGTCATGGACTGGAACCTTGAGAATGGACACGCCTGAGGCGGTCATACGGGAAAGTTCGTCGGAAGGAGCATCTTCCGCGACAATGAGGGTGTGAACGGCATCCAGCGGCGCAACCGGGAAACGGCCACCTGAACCGATCTTGCTGCCCTCGGCCATGACCACGACGCTTTCGCTCCTGCTGAGAACTTCACGTTTGAAGGCAGCTTCTTCGGGGTCCCACACGCTTGGCCCCTCGGCGGAAATCGCCCAGACACCGAGGGAGCAGAGATCGAACCGGTAATGCTGGAGCGATTGAACAGCCACCGAACCGATGACTCCTCCGGTCGCGCCATCAAGACGCCCGCCAATCATGATGGTTTCGATCTGGCTTGCATCATTCAAAGCCACCGCCACCGCCGGGCTGGACGTTACGACCGTAAGAGGCATATCCCGTGGAAGAGAGGCCGCCAGAGCAATGTTGGTGGAACCTGTATCAATGAAGGCCACCTGTTTAGGTTTGAAAAGGCCCGCGGTATGCTGGGCAAGAGCATTTTTGAGGGCAATATTTTCACCCATTCGCGCGCGGATATGGGATGCATCAGGCTGCAAACGCAACGCGCCGCCATACACCCGACGGCATTCGCCAGTTTCCGCAAGTTCGCGCAGATCACGCCGGATCATATCCACCGGCACGTGCCATTCAGTAGCCAGATCAGACGCAAGGACGCGTCCGTGGCTTTGCAAACGAGCACGAATCTGGCTCAGGCGTTCGTCTTTGAGGATGGGATTTGCTCCGGGAGGGCGTAAAACACGCGCAAACCGTCATAAACACGCACAACCTGTCAAGAAGTTTCGTGCTTGGCTGCTTTTGAAAGTAGCAGCTGTGGCAGATCAGAAACTCAGCACCGCATCCAGATTGAACCAGAGCATGTTGCTGGTCCCGTTATTGACAACGGTCCCAGACGTTGTGGCAGCCTGATTGAAGGGGTGAGTTCCGTTCAGGGACTTATCCAGACGAACTTCCGGCCGAACAGTCAGTGTGCCAGTGCCAAGGTGTCGGTTGATGAAGGGCGGTCGATAGGCCACGCCGACCGTAAGCGCTCCATAGGTTGTGGGAGGAGCACCGTAATAGAAATAGGGCCGGTTTCTCAGGGCATTCGTGTAAGACATATTGCCGGGATACTGATTGATGATCCCGCCGGTATTGTCGCGGAAAATTTCACCGCGAACGTTCAAGGTCAGAGACGGATGAATGTCCCACGACAGGTAGGACGTGACACCGTAAGCATCATCGCGAGACGCATCATCATGAAGGTAAAGTGCCTCCGCCATCAATGAGAGCGTTTTGTTGACATGATAGGTGGCCAGAAGGCTTGCATTGTACTGCATGAGACCGTTTGCGGCCTTGCCGATCCCCGAACTGGTCCAGCCGGCGGCGGAGGTTCGACTTGCACCATTATTTCCCTGTGGTCCGAAATGGCCGATGGCATGCAGATTTAGTTTACCGCCCATCAGATTGTTCCAGGCGAAGCCGAAATACCCTTTGGGGCGACTGTTGTTTCCGGCCTGACCAAACGTCGTGGAATTGCCTGCGTCGATACCGAGGATCCAGTCCATATGCTGGCTGAGATGCATCGTCGCAATGACGCCCACCGTTTCGAACGGAACGATATAGTCTGAGGCGTAATTGAAGGAGTAGAACGGCCGGGCGAGGGCAGGCGTGCCTTCAGCGCCGATCAGGGCATACATCTGCCCAGCCTGAAAATCGATGCCATGACGGAAGATCCACGGCGTGTGGACGTCGATATGCGCCTGTGTGGGCGCCCACTGATAAAGGCCGGTAAGCGTACCGTCTCCCATGCCGATTGTGGGATCGAACCGCGCGTCTGACCCGTACATGACTTCAGCCACAAAGCCGATCCCGTACCCCCCACCTATGGACGTTATGGGATGAGAGATCGAGCCCATGATCTGATTGAGCGTCACGGTATTGGCGCGATCCAGATAGAACTGGCCGAAATTCCTTCCTGAACGTGTCCACGGATTGCCGGTGATGCCAGCCTCAACAGTCAGATGCCCAACCAGACCATCCCAGTAGGAAAGGGAATGCCCGGCTTTGGGTGAGAACAGGTTTCCCGCTTTCAGGGCCGGAATATCCGGATCAGTGCTGTCAGCCTGATGGGACGTTGACGGCAGCGTGGTCGGTGGATTGGGGTTGGGTGTCCCATCAGGCGTAATGGCTGTGTTCGACGTAGCTGCCGCCTGAGCGTGCGCAAGAGACGGGAGAGCAGTTCCAACAAGCAGCCAGAAGACTGCCAGGACGTGTTTGTCCGACACGCGAAATCCGTTCCTGAAAGTTTCGGGAGGAGCAAAAACAGAGGGGGAGGGTAGACTCAGACCTCTGACGGGATCCGAGCCTGTGCATTCTGATATTTCCGCATAAAGAATACGCTCAGAACGGCCATGAATGCCATGTAGATCGCACAGACTTCGGGGTTGTAGTACGTCACGGCCACAAGAAGGATGACCGCGCCAGTCAGGGCAATACCAGGCAGAAGGGGATAGAGCGGTGCGCGGTAAGTGCGCGGCAGGGAAGGCTCTGTTCGGCGAAGGCGGAACAGGCTGACCATGCTGAGGATATATATCGTCAGAGAGCCAAACACGGCCATGGTTACAAGTGTTGCTGTCAGGGACTGACCGTGGATTGAGATGACGTCATCGGAAAAAATGGCTGCAATTCCGATGACACCGCCGGCAATCGTGGCCGTATAGGGCGTATGGAAACGTGGATGAACTTTTCCCAGAACTGCCGGAAGAAAACCGGCACGCGCCATGGCAAAGATCTGTCTTGCATACCCCATGATGATGCCATGCAGGGAGGCGACAAGGCCGAATAGCCCCAGCCAGACCAGCATATGCAGCCACCCGCTATGCGCACCCACGACATGCTTCATGGCCTGTGGGAGGGGATCATTCAGATTGGCAAGAGCATGCCAGTCTCCGGCCCCTCCAGCAAAAACCATGACGCCAAAGGCCAAAATAACAAGCGTGAGAACACCCGCGACATAAGCGATCGGGATGGAACGGCGCGGATTACTGGCCTCTTCAGCCGCCATAGCCACACCTTCGATGGCAAGGAAGAACCAGATGGCAAATGGGATGGCCGCGAAGATGCCTCCCATGGCTTCCCAGCCGAAATGAGGGGCCACGCCCCAGCCATCATGCAGGAAATTGTCCCATGAAAAGGCGGCGGCAACGACGCCCATGAAGACGAGCAACTCAATAATGGCGGCAATCGTGATGAACAGCTCAAATGTCGCCGCGATATGCACGCCGATAATGTTGAGTGCCATGAAGATCACATAAGCGCCCAGAGCCGCGACTTTGGGCGAGAGATGCGGAAACTGGACGTTCAGATAAGCACCAATGGCGAGAGCAATGGCTGGTGGTGCAAAAATGAACTCGACCAAAGTGGCGAGACCCGCAATAAGGCCACCCCATCGACCGAGGGCACGATGACTATAGGCGAACGGACCGCCAGCCTGTGGGATCGCGCAGGTCAGTTCCGTGAAGCTGAAAATGAAGCTCGTATAGACGAGGGCGACAAACACGGTAGCGATCAGGAAGCCAAGCGTTCCGGCTGTTGCCCAACCATAGCTCCAGCCGAAATACTCCCCGGAAATGACCAGACCAACGGCAATACCCCAGAGATGAAATGCACTCAGGGACTTGTTGAGATGCGTGGGCGCATTGCTCATTGGTCGTTGTCCTTTTCCAGAAGGGTTTTGGAATTTTCCAGGGCCGCGGTTTCAGGAGCGGCATCTTTGAGGCCCACGCCTGTGAGTTTCAGGTGCCTGGCTTCCCGCATCAGCCAAGCGAGTTTTGTTGCCGCAGCAGGAACGGTCATACCGTGTGGGTGGATGTTGGAGAGGCAGTTGCGGGATGAATCGGGGCAGCCCACATACGGCGCGTAGGTCAAATAAACGCCCATGCTGTCTGCAACGCTGAGGCCGGGTCTCTCGCCAATCATCATGACGACCATTCTCGCGCCAAGCATCACAGCAATGTCGTCGCCTAGAGCGACACGGGCTTGGGTGGCAATGACCAGAGGCGCGACGGTCCAGTCAGCAAGGTGGGCCTGCATAGCCCGAAACAGGGGGAGAGCGCTTTGCTGTGTGGCAAAGGATGACAAGCCATCTCCCGCGACGAAAACCACATCCCAGTCACCTTTTGGAAGCGTAGTAGCGGCTTCCGGACTCAGCCGCCGTCCGAGATCCGGGCGGCGCAAATAGGTCGAACGGTCGGGCGCACGGCTCTGAACGTAATAGTATGGCTCGTTCCCTAGAGAACCTGTCAGAGCTTCAATATTCAAAGGCGTATGAACGGCATCCCGTGCCTGGGCGTGGGACGCCTGAAAATCCAGAACATCGTCGGTTTTCAGGGCGTTTCCTGTGCGACCCAATCCAATCCGGGCGCGGGTGAGTTGGCGCAAGTCCTGCCATGGATCTGGTATCCGGGATGGCGTGGAGGCGATGCGGTCATCCGTCATGATTAGCGCACCATCTGACCAAGAAGAGTCTGTCCGGGCGGGATGTCCAGAACCCGGTCGTGCCGTGCATCATACAGGCCCATTCGCTCCAGCCAGCCCGCAAATTCCGGCGCTGGTTTCAGATTCAGAAGCTTGCGGAGACTTAGAAGATCGTGGAAGGACAGGCTCTGGTAATTGAGCATGATGTCATCCGCACCCGGCACTCCGATCAGGAACGTAATGCCTGCTGCCCCCAGAAGAACCATCAGGTTATCCATGTCATCCTGATCGGCTTCGGCGTGGTTGGTGTAACAGGCATCACAGCCCATCGGCACGCCGAGCAGTTTGGCGCAGAAATGATCTTCCAGTGCGGCCCGGATGATCTGTTTGCCGTCGTAAAGATATTCAGGGCCGATAAAGCCCACGACCGTATTCACCAGCAGGGGATTATAGGCCCGTGCTACGGCGTAAGCGCGGGCTTCCACAGTCTGCTGGTCCACACCGTGATGGGCTTCAGCTGACAATGCAGCGCCCTGACCTGTCTCGAAATACATGACATTATTGCCGAGAGTACCACGATTGAGAGCCAGCGCTGCCTCATGGGCTTCCTTCAGAATGCCAAGACTGACGCCAAAGCCTTCATTGGCTTTCTGTGTCCCCGCAATGGACTGAAAGACCAGATCGACCGCGCCGCCGCGGTTCATGATCTCGATAGTGTTTGTAACGTGTGTCAGAACGCAGGTCTGGGTCGGGATGTCATAACGCTGTCGGGCATGATCGAGCATCTCCAGAAGGGCGAGGCCGTTCGAGACGCTGTCAGTCGCGGGGTTAATACCAATGACGGCATCCCCCATCCCGCGCAGAAGGCCGTCCAGAGTTGAAGCCGCAATTCCCTTGAGATCATCGGTCGGATGATTGGGTTGAAGGCGCGTCGCCAGACAGCCTTCCAGACCAACGGTGTTTCGGAACTTCGTAATGACCCGGATCTTGCGGGAGACCGTCATGAGATCCTGATTGCGCATGATCTTGCTGACAGCGGCCGCCATTTCTGGCGTAATCCCAGCAGCGATGGAAGACAGCGTTTCAGATGTGGCCTCATCGGACAACAACCAGTCCCGGAAGCCGCCAACGGTCAGAGACGCCACAGGCGAAAACGCCTGACCATCATGTGTATCCATAATCAGGCGCGTGACGTCATCTGCCTCGTAAGGGATGAGCGTTTCATGCAGAAACGTGCTGAGTGGAAGGTCGGCGAGGGCATAGCGGGCTGCAATCCTCTGAGCGTCAGAGCTGGCCGAGAGACTGGCCAGTTCGTCCCCGGAACGCGCGGGGGAGGCTTTGGCCATCAGGGTTTTTAGATCCCCGAACGTGTAATGTTCCCCTCTCAAGGTGCATCCGTAAGCCATGGCCACAATCCTGTTTCTCTGATCTGTTCGAACTCTATCAGAAGACGTTCAAGGTTTTGTCCGTTAGCGCAATTATATCTTTTTCGGATTGATCCTGACTTGACGCCAGACGACAAGGTTTTGACATTTGACAACAATACGCCCAACACTTCGCGTTGAGTGAGCAGCAACACGAAGATGCGATGTCATCCTTTTCAAAGTCTCCTGAATCAGAGGCCCATGTTCTCGCCGCCGCAGCGGCGGGGGTGGAAGATTTTCTGACATCTCAGGGTGGAGACATGGAGCGTATTGCCGGACGGTCAGGCCTTTCAACGCAGCAGTTTGCCTTACCCACCGACGCACTGAACCTTGGAGCCTACTGCCGTCTGTTTGCCGAAGCCGAAACAGAGACCCGCAATGGAAATATCGGTTTGCGCTTCGGCCAGCAGTTCAAACCCCACCAACTTGGCCTCATCGGCTATATCGCCCTGTGTTCAGAGACGGTAGAGCAGGCCGTCCGCAATCTGGCTGCCTATTTCGGGTATCATCAGGCTTCTACCGTGACGTACCTGACTGAAACGGATGGCATGTTCCAACTTGATTACATGATCACTGACCCAACCATTCAGCATCGCCGCCATGATGCTGAACTGACGATGGGTATGTTTGCCAATATCCTGCGAACAGGGCTGGGTCCGGCCTGGACCCCACAGGCTGTTCTGTTCGCCCACGACCAGCCGGAGCAGGCGGGAGAACATCGCGATGCTTTTCAGTCCGATGTCCGTTTTTCTGCAGGACGGAATGCGCTGATCTTCCGGAGAGACAGGCTGGAGACGCGGATGCCGGGAGCAGATGCTGGCCTGTTGCAGGTCATGAAATCGTCTCTGGTGACACTGACCCGAGGCCCAGAGAATACTCCGTCGTCACAGGTGCCGTCTCTGAGGCAGCAGGTTATCGCGCAGATCAGGGCCAGCCTGCCGCATGGGGGATGTGAGTTTTGGGAAATCGCGGAGAAACTTGCCCTCTCTCCCTGGACGCTGCAGCGCAGATTGGGGCAACTCGGGCTTTCTTATTCCGCACTGTTGGATGAAGTACGTCAAATTGACGCTATTCGCCTTCTGACGGAGGCCACCAGAGACATCAGCGAAATCGCCATTCTGCTGGGCTACACCGAAACAAGTGCGTTCAGCCGGGCTTTTCGCCGATGGTTCGGAATGTCTCCCCGGGTCTGGCAACAACAGAATAACGGACGACCCAGTCGATAGGCATTTCCTGTGAGAGACCGCCTCGTGTAGGAACGCATGCATGAGTGTTGAAGTCATGCCCGGTCTGATCCTCAAAGACGAAGATCTGAGAGTGACCTATATCCTTGCGTCTGGCCCAGGTGGCCAGAACGTCAATAAGGTTGCGACAGCCGCGCAGCTTCGTTTTGACGCAGCAGGCTCTCCGGCACTGTCAGAGCGCGTACGGACGCGCCTGCTCGAAATTGCAGGCAGTCGCGCAACCCGTGACGGGGAAATCGTGTTGACAGGACGGCGCTTCCGCACGCAGCAGCGCAACCGGGAAGACGTTATCGAACGACTGGCGGTTATGATCCGCGAAGCCGCGCATCGACAGGCATTTCGTGTTCCGACGCGACCGGGCAAGGCGGCCCGTCAAAGGCGAATGGACGGAAAATCCCACCGAGCGGGGATCAAGCGCAACCGCAAGGTCCGTCTGGACGATTAGGAAGGAAAGACATGATGGCACATCTGTCCGCACTCAAATGGGGAACAGGCACCAGAACGTTTGAGATGTTTCTGGAGCCGACGTGCCCGTTTTCCATCAAGGCGCTTCGTAAAATTCTGCCCCTTCTTGAGAGGGTTGGAGAGGAGACGCTAACGGTTCATATCCGCCTTCAGTCGCAGCCATGGCACATGTTTTCCGGCGTGATCGTCCGCGCCATTCTTGCAGCGTCCACGCTGGAGCAGGGACGGGACAGAGCGCATGATGTCCTGCTAGCCGTGGCGAACCATCGGGAAGAGTTCGAGTTCACCGACCATTGTTCTGGCCCGAATATGAACAGCACTCCAGCTGAAATCCTCGCACGTCTCGAGACTTATAGCGGTGTCGCGCTTGCTGAGGCTTTTACGTTCGAAGACGTCACAAAAGCCGTAAAGTGGCATGCGAAATATTCGCGGCAGAACGGCATTCACGTTTCTCCAACCTTCATGGTGGACGGGCTGATTGATCCGGCGTTCAGCAGCGGAGACAGCGTGGAAGACTGGGCGGCCCGTCTGTTCCCATAAAGACCAGACCAAACGGGGGGTTGGACGTTGCGCGGCTTCTCCCATACAGTCGCGCCAACGTATGACATTCAGGATGTTTCAATGACTTCCAACCTCTGGATCAGGGCCGCTTTCGCCCTGTCTATGGTCTCTCTTGCCGGGACTGAAGCACAGGCTGCCGCAACTAATCCTTTCTTTACAGCCAGCACACTTCCTTATCAGGCTCCACGCTTCGATCTGATCAAGGACAGTGACTACGCGCCCGCTTTTGAGCGTGGCATGGCGGATCATCTGCGCGAAATCACGGCCATTGCGAACAACAAGGCTGCGCCCACGTTCGACAACACGATCGTTGCCATGGAAAAGGCCGGTCGTCTTCTGGATCGCGTGCAGGAAACGTTCTTCGGCGTTTATCAGGCCAATAGCGATGCAGAACTGGACAAGGTTGAAAGCCACGAAGCGCCGCGCCTTTCCCAGCATGAAGACGAGATCTATCTTAACGAACGCCTCTTCGCGCGCGTCAAGAAACTGCATGACACCCGTGACAGCCTGAACCTGAATGCCGAGCAGGCGCAGCTTCTGGATGTGTATTACCAGCAGTTCGTTCATGCCGGTGCAGAGCTGTCGAAGGCCGACAAGGTCAAGCTGCGCGCCATCAACACCAAGCTGGCCAATCTTGAATCCGTCTATCAGCAGAAACTGATTGCCGCTGCGAAAGACGGCGCCCTTATCGTTGACAGCAAGGATGCATTGGCCGGTCTTGATGACGGTGCCATCGCCTCGGCTCAGAAGGACGCGGAAAGCCGCAAGCTGACCGGCAAGTGGGTTCTCCCGCTTCAGAACACGACCCAACAGCCCGCTCTGGAAAACCTGAGCAAGCGCGAGACCCGTCAGGCCCTGTTCGAACAGAGCTGGAACCGTGCGGAGAAGGGTGACAAGAACGACACCCGCGCCACGATTTCCGAACTGGCCCAGCTCCGCGCCCAGAAGGCCGCGCTGTTCGGATATCCGAGCTTCGCCGCCTACACACTTTATGACCAGATGGCCAAGACGCCTGAAGCTGCCGAAGACTTCATGCAGAAGCTCGTTCCGGCCGTGGCTGCCGAGCAGAAGCGAGAAGGTGCCGTTCTTCAGGACGCGATCCGTCGTGATGGCGAAAACTTCACGCTCAAGCCTTGGGACTGGAACCGGTATGCGGAGCAGGTCCGTCATGAGAAATATGCGCTGAACCAGGATGATGTGAAGCCATACTTCGAACTGAAAACGGTCCTGACGGACGGCGTGTTTTTCGCCGCCAACCAGCTTTACGGAGTCACATTCAAGCAGCGCACGGATATTCCGGTCTATAATCCGGACGTCATGGTGTTTGAGGTGTTCGACAAGGACGGTTCACAGCTTGGCCTGATGTATTTCGATTACTTCAAGCGCGACACGAAGTCGGGGGGCGCCTGGATGTCCAACTTTGTTGGCCAATCCACGCTCCTTGGCACAAAGCCCGTCATTTATAACGTGGCGAACTTCACGAAGGCAGCGCCGGGTCAGCCACAGCTCATCACGTCTGATGATGTGACGACCATGTTCCATGAGTTTGGTCATGCACTACATGGTCTGTTCGCAAGCCAGACCTACCCGACGCTGTCCGGTACGAATGTTGCCCGTGACTTCGTGGAGTTCCCGTCCCAGTTCAACGAAAACTGGGCGCTCGATCCGAAGGTGCTGGCGCATTACGCCCGCCACTACAAGACGGGTGCGCATATGCCGCAGGAACTGGTCAACAAGATCAAGAAGGCAGCCAAGTTCAACCAGGGCTATGATCTGGGCGAAATCGTCGCGGCTGCTGAACTAGACATGAAGTGGCACGCTCTCCCGGCGAGCGCACCGCGTCAGGATGCAGACAAGTTCGAGGCCAATGCCCTGAACAGCATGGGCCTCGATGTGGCGAACGTACCGCCGCGTTACCGGTCCAGCTACTTCTTGCACATCTGGTCCAACGGATATTCGGCCGGTTATTATGCCTATTTGTGGACGGAGATGTTGGATCAGGACGTCTTTGCATGGTTTACGCAGCATGGTGGGCTGACACGGGAGAACGGCCAGCGCTTTCGTGACATGATCCTGTCGAAGGGTCACACCATGGATTATGGCCCAATGTTTGAAGCCTTTTATGGCAAGGCACCGGACATTGAACCCATGCTGGCCCATCGTGGCCTGACGGCTGACAGCCAGAAGTAAGAACTTACGGGCGGGTGGGAGACCATCCGTCCGTAAGAGTTTCGAGGAAGCGGATAATAGCCGTCCGCTCCTCGGGCGTCAGCGCTGGCTGATCGCCCGGTTTGCGATCCATTGGGGCATCGGTTCGATCAAGGTTTGACTGATACTGCGCCGGTAGATCGTCCGCTTTTCGAACACGCCCGTGTGTGTCACGGCTGTAAAATAGCTCCGGCTGGATGTCTCTCAGAACGTAGAAATCCAGAACCTGTCTGAGATCGTGAAAAATGCCATTATGGAAGAAGACCTTGCGGTCCGCCACGTTCCTGAGGGTCGGGGTGGCGAACATTCCACAATAGGCACCTGACTGTTTCGACCCACCAGGCATGACTTCGCACAGTCCAAGATCGAAATGACCGTTCTCATATGGACCCATGAGGGCCATATTGCGTGGAACACCAAAGGCTTCATATTGCCGGTCCGTCAACACCGGTGGCAGATTTCCCAGAAGAGGTCGATCCAGGTGACACGCGGCACAATTGCCCTTCATGGGGTCATTGAACAGCCGGTATCCCAGGCTTTCCTGCGGTGTAAAACGGGCCTTTCCCTCAAGCCATGCATCGAACTTGCTATTGTAACGATGAAAAGACGGCTCTTCGATCTGGTATCGTGCAAGAGCGAACAAAGCTTCAGACAAAAGTAGATCTGGGGATGTCTCTGCGGTTGGACCTGCGAGAGCCTTGAGGCGTTTGGTATAAGGCGCATTTTCGATGCGGTTCCGCGCTATTGACGGCGTAGAAGCCATCTCCGCCGGATCAAAAAGTGGACCAGACGCCTGCTGTTGAAGAGTATCCGCGCGCCCGTCCCAGAAAAGACCGCCCTGGGGAACAGTGGCCGTGGCAGAACTGGTGGCTGCACTTTTTGCTACGTGTGAGGCAGTAGCACCGGCGACAGGCAGCACAGGAGCCGTTTCGCTCTCGGGATTGTCGGGTCCAATACTGAAATTAGGCACATGCTCCAGGTAGGCAAGAGACGGAATGGCGCGTTTCCCGGGGCTTTTAAGGACTTTTCCACCCATGAAAACGGACTGCTTATTCGAAGGGCCGTAGTTGTGATGTAGGTCGTGACAGGACGCACAGGACAGGCGGCCAGAGCCAGAAAGAAGCGGATCGTAAAAGATCTCCCGCCCGATCAGGGCCATTTCCGACAATAGCTCTATTCTAGGCCGTTGCAGGGAAACCGGGCAGGGATTGCTGCCGTCTGCTGTCGGGAGACAATCCTGAGCACGGAGCTGTCCCGGCAAAATTACGCCCAGAAGGAGCCCGGAATAGAGGGCTCCCCAGACTGTTCGTGAGGTCAAAGCGCGGACGGGGGTGGCTGTGAGGCAGGCTCACCCGTCTCGGGGCTCAGGAAAACAGGAGACAGACGCGGCTGGCGGCTGAAATCGAACAGGTCCGTCAGGGCTGCGGCATCCGCGTCGAAAGAGCCTTGGCCAAGACGCTGACCATGCAGCCAGTTGTCTTCGATAAAGCGTGTAATCGAACTTTGCGTAATCTGAATATGGCTGACGAAATTGGTCTTGGCCCATGGGGAGATCACGATCAGTGGCGTCCGCGTACCTGGACCGCATCGGCCGTTTACAGCCGGACCGGACACTCCTGTTGGAGCCGGAGCCGTTCCGCAACGGCCAGGACCGTTCAGTTGGTCAGCCGGGTTGTCATAAGAGCCATGTGTTGGCGTGACATAGGCATGATCGTACCAGCCATCTGAGTCATCGTAAGCGATGATAATGGCCGTATCACGCCAGTCCGGACTACTCTGGATCAGATTGATCGCGCTGACGACACCGCGTTGCTCATCCAGAGGGTCCGAATACCCAGCGTGCCCATCCTGAAGAGCGGGCATTTTGAGAAACGATACAGCCGGAAGATGACCCGCCCTCACAGTCGCGTAAAAATCTTTCAGATCATACTGATGGTTGGCCGGGTCTTTATGGATGCCGTCTTTCTGAAAAGTCTGACCAATAACACCGGGTGATGAGGGGCGCGCATGGGTCGGATTGGACGTGCTCGCGTAATACTGGAACCAGTTGTGATGGGGGATGTAGTCGGGAATGTTCTGCGCCACCACTGTGGAATAGGTCTGGCGTTTGCAGCCCGTCGTTCCATCCGGATTACGCAGCGTCAGATCAAAGCCCCCCATGAAACCACCCCAGCTGACATGCTGCTGATTCAGAAGATCTCCAATATTGCGACTGGTCATCATGACCTGTTCGGTCGGGACGGAGCAGACATCTCCAGCCGGATCAATATCGTTGACCATCGTCCAGCCCCCCTGACCATCCGGGATGAATGGAGACTGGACCTCAGGCGTGGAGCGCTTCTGGGCAGATTTCACGATCTTCATGCCGTTCGTCTGGCCTGACACGACTTCGAGCGCACCCGGTGTGGATGGACCGTATGTATCGGTATAAGCCGCGTCGCTCATGGCGAAGTTCTGAGCATAGTTCCAGAAGGCTGTGACGGTGTTGCCGTCAAAATACCCCATAACCTGCCCACGGGTTGAAAAAGCACCTACACCACCGGGCGTTCCACGTCCTGTATAACGCGGGAACAGATCAGCCAGACCGTGATGATATGCCTGCTGTTCGGCGCTGTAGGCATGGTTTTGATCGGCTGTGCTGGCTTGGGTGCGATCCAGCCGAAAGGGCAGTGACGCGTCTTTTCCGTTTTCCGCGCGTGTATTCGGGTTCTTCAGCAACAGATCAGCGGTGACGAGCGTATTGGCGCGTGGCGTATCGGAGCGCGCCTGAAACGCCGGTTCACCTGGTGGATTTACGGCAGATGGATACGTCCCAAAGTAGTGATCGAAGGAGACGTTTTCCTGATAGATCACCACCAGATGCCGAATAGGCGTCGCGGTTTCTGTTTTCTGAGGAGCGTCTTCTGCTCGGGCTGAAGCCAGCAGAAAAGGCGTGAGGGCAGAGAGAAGGAGAGTGGCGCGAAAAGTCATGCAGGCGGAAATCTAGCATCTTTTGGGGAATAGGAGGACGGGCGGCTATCTGTCTGTTCTGTACCGGCAAAAATGACATGGAGGCCAGAACTTTTCTCTGGCTGGGGTCTGTTGTCCCAGGCCGACATGAGTGTCTCACGCCATAATTCATGGGGCTGCTTTTTTTCGGGCTGGTTCATCGGATAGCCTTTTGAGTGAAGCAGGCGATAGAGCCACCGTTCTCTTATCCCAATGTCCGGGAAAGAAATGTGATTGTTCCATTAAATAATGGGAATAATTCCCACTGATGAAATTTTCATGAAAGGCATTCTGACAGTCTTTGGCAAACACATGAATACAGCTACGAGAATTAGCCTACCCCTTACCAGGAGCTGGCATTCAGAATGCTGCACTTCGCCCCAGAATCTATCTGGTCAATCACCGCGCTTGGACTCTGCTTTCTGCTGGTCTGCGTGTTTGAATTTGCCAATGGCTTCCATGACACGGCAAATGCTGTTGCGACAGTCATTTACACCAATTCCCTCAAGCCCAAGGTCGCTGTTGTCTGGTCTGGCCTGATGAATCTTCTGGGTGTGCTGCTCGGCGGTATTGCCGTGGCTTACACGCTGGTTGAACTGCTGCCGCCGGATGTGCTGTCTCCGCCAAACGGAAATCCTGCGGTGCCTATGCTGGTGTCCCTGTTCGGCACCGCTCTGGCCTGGAACCTGCTGACCTGGTGGTTCGGTATTCCAAATTCGTCTTCCCACTGTGTGATTGGTTCGCTCGTCGGTATTGCGATCGGGGATTCATTCCTGCATGCCCGTGACCTTGGGCACAGCGTCGACTGGAACCAGATCTGGAAGGTTCTGACGACACTGGCCGTTTCACCGCCGCTTGGCTTCATTGGAGCCGGTATTCTCTTCCTGATCATTCGGAAGACAGTGCACCTGCCAGCTCTTTATCAGCGGCCGGAGCCACATCACAAACCAAACCCGATCGTGCGAGCACTGCTGATCACAACCTGTACGCTGGTCAGTTTCTCGCATGGTAACAACGATGGGCAGAAGAGCATTGGTCTCATTATGCTTACCATCATTGGTCTGATGCCTGCTGCTTTTGCTCTGAACCCGGAAGTTCCAGTTCAGTACGATATGATTCGTCAGGAGGTTCAGGCCGCACGCCCACTGGTGGCAGAATTTGATCGCTACTCCTTCAAGGCTGACGCGATGGCGTCTATTGATCGCCTTGAAAAAGGTGCGGAAATTCATGCAAACTCCGCAGAGACGCGTGGGTACATCTATCAGGTTCTGTCCGGTCTGCGCTCCGTAAGCTCCAACCCGGCTGCCTCTGGTGAGCAGAAGAAAGAAGCTGCATCCCTAGCCAAAAAGCTGCGCCCGACTGTGGAATACGCACCATTCTGGGTTCGTCTCCTCAGTGCGCTTTGCCTCGGCGTTGGAACGATGATCGGGTATCGCCGTATCGTTCAGACGCTGGGTGAGGGCATCGGCAAGACCCATCTGACCCCGGCTCAGGGTGCCGCCTCCGAAGTCGTAGGCGCCGGCCTCATCATGACCGCCGGTTATACGGGCCTACCGGTTTCCACGACGCACATCATCACATCCGGCGTGGCGGGAACGATGGTGGCGTCCGGGTCAGGCATCAACATGCAGATGCTGACCAAGATTGCTTTGGCGTGGCTGTTTACCCTGCCTGTCACGATCACGGTTTCCGCACTTCTGTTCTACCTTCTCGCCTGAAAGCGCAACGTAAAATTCGTTCTTTTCGAAAAGGGCTCGCTGAATGGCGGGCCTTTTTTTATGGTCCCGGCAAATGTGAAAACCATATTGCAGTGTCTTGAAACAATAACACGACAGAAAGGAACCGCCTTCATAACGTCCCTGCAAATTAACGGATGGCTCCAGCCCCAGCAGGAACACACACTCATGAAAACGATGCTTGCCCTGACGACCTGTCTAAGCGGAATTGTAGCTCTCTCAGCCTCTCAGTTTGCGTTTGCGGCAGAGCCGGCTTCCATTCACTCTCCGCGCAAAGCCACTCCGCATGCACAGGTCAGAAAAGCATCCTCTAAAAAGAGCGTTCCACAATCTACTGAAGCTGCCTCCGCAGAATCCGTTGTCGTTCTCGGGGCAGGCGCAGCTCGCGAGACGCAGACTGTTTCTCGTCGGGCCATTCAGGAAATGACCCCCGGAACAAGTCCGTTCAAGACGCTCTCAAAATTGCCTGGCGTGATGTTCACGTCATCCGATCCATTGGGGTCTTACGAATGGTCGCAGCAGATCATCATTCGTGGCTTTGACCAAAGTCGCCTCGGCTTCACAATGGATGGCATTCCACTAGGCAATCTGGCCTATGGTAACGATAACGGTCTTTCCATCGGCCGTGCGCTTGAAACCGAAAACAATGGCCCCTCAACACTGACGCAGGGCGCAGGTGCTCTAGGCGTTGCCGCATCGAACGATCTGGGCGGGGCATTGCAGTTCACCTCTGTCGATCCGACCAAGAAATTCGGTGTGGACGTGGCTGGAACGATCGGCTCGGCATCGACCTGGCGTACCTTCGCCCGCATCAACAGCGGCGAACTCAAAGGCGGTGGCCGCTTCTATGTGTCCTACAATCATCAGGACGCAAACAAGTGGAAAGGCGATGGTGTCCAGGTTCAGGACCAGGCGAATGCCAAGTACGTTCAGCCATTCGGCGAGCATGTAAAGCTTACGGTTTATGGAGACTGGTCAAAGCGTAAGGAAAACGATTACCAGGATCTTTCTCTCGCCCAGATCAAGAAGTACGGATACAATCTCGATAATATTACTGGCAACTACGCGCTCGCCAAACAGATCGCCACAGCCTACCAGACGGGTACGGCGTTTCCTTCCAGCGTTCAGGATCAGGATACCGTCTATTACAACGCAGCAGGCCTGCGTGAAGACGCTATGGGATACGGTCGTCTGGATTTTGATATCACGAGCCGCCTTAAAGGCTTCGTGATCGGATATGGCCACACCAATACGGGCGAGGGCGCATGGGTCACACCTTATCTCGCCACCCCGGCAGCTCTCGGCGGATCGCCGCTGACAACCCGAACTACGGAATACGACATTCATCGTGCCGGCTTCATTGGCGGCCTGACATACAAGATCGCAAACCATACCATTGACTGGGGCTTCTGGTTCGAAAACAACAATTTCGAGCAGGCGCGGCGTTTCTATGCGCTTCAGGACAGCGGGGCTCCGTCGTCCATTCACTGGTATCAAGGCAATGCCTTCTACACCCAGTGGCAGAGCACATTTAATACCAAAACCTATCAGGTCCATCTGGGTGATACATGGCAGATCATGCCAGCCCTGAAACTAACTTACGGTTTCAAATCCCTCATCGTGGATAACTCTGCGCGGGCCCTTAGCGGCAATCTTCTGGGAACACCGACCGGCACGACCTATCCCTCGGGTTCACTCAGCGCTTCAAACGGCTTCCTTCCGCAGATCGGTGCGAACTATCGTATCAACCAGCATAACGAAATCTTCGCTGATTTCGCTCGCAATATGGCGGCCTACGACAGTGCCCAGACTTCAGGCCCATTTTCCACGACAATCGCAGGCTTCGAAGTTCTTCAGAAGAAGCTGAAGCCTGAAATGTCCAACACCGAAGAGCTCGGATATCGCTTCCATAACCGGACATTCCAGGCCTCGGTAACGGGCTACTATGTGGAGTTCCAGAACCGACTGCTGGCTGTGACACAGGGCGTCGGCATTCAGGGTAATGCCTCCATTCTGAGTAACGTTGGCGGCGTTACGGCACGCGGTGTGGACGTTGCCGCGAACTGGAAGTTCGCCCGGAACTGGTCGATATTTGCCTCCTACGCGTTCAACAATTCGCTGTATGATAACAATGTTTACGCAGACGGCGTGATCTCTGCCCGCATCAAGGGCAAGCATACCGTTGGAATGCCCGCCAACCTCGCCAACGTAGAACTGGGGTACGATGATGGCGCGATCTGGGGCAACGTCCTGATGCAGTTTCAGGACAAGCGTTATTACACCTACACTAACGACGCGTCCGTTCCGGCCAATGCGATCTTCAATCTGAATGTCGGCTATCGCTTCCAGAGCCAGAACTGGTTCCTGCGCGGTGTTGACGCCCAGATCAACGTCACGAACCTGTTCAACAAGCGATATGTGGCAACGGTTGGAAGCAACGGCTTCGTCAACTCCGATCCGTCCGGCACTTTCCAGACGCTTCAGGCTGGCGCACCCCGCATGGTCTTCTTCACGCTTCGCAAGCACTTCGACTGATCGGATCACATCATGACCGGACCGCTTTCCAGCCGACGCAGATTTCTTGAACTGGGAGCAGCTTTTGCTGCCGCCGGGTCATTGCCAGGCAATTTGCGACAGGCTCTGGCGGTTCCGGCCAACCGAAAGACCGGGACGATCCAGGATGTCGAACATGTGGTGATCCTGATGCAGGAAAACCGCTCATTCGATCATTATTTCGGCTGCCTGAACGGCGTTCGGGGATATGGAGACCCGCGCGCCGCACAGCAGCCCGACGGAACATCTGTTTTCGCACAAAAAAAGGCTGACGGCTCCACGGTTCTGCCGTTCCGCATGAACACCGTGCATACGTCGAGTGCCTGCATTGCCAGTCTGGATCATAGCTGGAAGGGCAGCCAAAAAGTCTGGAACGAGTGGGACTGCTGGATCCCGCACAAGACCGCCATGACGATGGGCCATTTTACACGTCGGGATATTCCCTATTACTACGCGCTCGCAGATGCCTTCACGATCTGCGACGCCTATCACTGTTCGATTTTTGGCCCGACCAACCCCAACCGGCTGTTCCTGTTCTCGGGTACGAACGGATTGAGCGTCGGGCACGATGGCAAACAGGCGGTCGAGAACGTCGATGACGGGAACGTCTCGGCTGATATGCGCCACGATAACCCCAAATTTCAGGCCTTCCATTGGACGACCTACGCCGAAGAGCTTCAGAAAGCTGGCGTGTCGTGGAGGATCTATCAGGAATACGACAATTTCGGAGACAACGCTCTCGCAGGGTTTGCCGCCTTTCGGGGCCTTTCCGAACAGTCCTGGCAGTATCAGCAGGGGCGCCGGATTGTTGAAGGTTCCACGGGCGAAAACGCTGCGACATCGGAAGGGCGCTTCCTGCTCGAGGCATTTGAAAAGGATGTGGCCGCTGGGACATTGCCTCAGGTTTCATGGATTGTGCCTGCTGCTGCGCTCTCTGAACACCCGAACGCACCGCCCGGCTACGGCGAGCATCTGATCTCACGCCTGATGGATGTGTTTGTCCGCCATCCGGACGTGTGGTCCAAAACGGTTTTCATCCTGAATTACGATGAAAACGACGGCTTCTTCGATCATGTTCCGCCTCCGGTTCCCGCCCTTTACGGAGACGAGGGGAGCAGCACTGTCTCCGTGACAGGCGAGAGTTATCATGGAGTTTCCGTGGGGCTTGGGCCGCGCGTTCCTGCCATTTTGATTTCTCCGTGGAGCAAGGGCGGACGTGTGAATTCGGAAGTGTTCGACCACACATCTGTTCTGATGTTTCTTGAAAAGCGCTTCGGTGTTCGGGCTCCCAACATCACACCCTGGCGGCGTGCTGTCTGCGGAGATCTGACGTCCGCTTTTGACTTTTCAGCCAAAGATACCAGTTGGAAGGCTGATCTTCCCAACACAGATGATTACATGCCGCAGACCCGCAAGTCCTGCATGTTGCCCCCACCTCTGGTTCCACAATACCAGACGTTGCCCCGGCAGGAGGAAGGGCAGAGAGTGACGTGTGCTCTTCCGTATCATCTAACAGCAGACCTGATGGTGAACACCGAGAAAGCTGAGCTCCTTCTCAACAATATGGGCCGGAAAGGAGCGGTTTTCCGCTTTTCGGGGCAAGGCCCATCGCGCCACTATACTGTTGGTGAGGGAGCCACATTGAGTATTTCGCTCCATCCTCATGATGACTTCACGCTTTCTGGCCCTAACGGCTTTTACCGCTCTGGCAAGAACATTTCAGGCTTGCAGGTCCGGGTTCGTGAAGAGACCGAAGGCGTGACGCTATTTCTCAAAATCTTCGCGTCAGAAGATGCGGAACTGGTTGTTGAAGACGCCTATGGTGCCACGGCTGACTGGACTGCTCTTCTGAGGCCGGAGAAGGAATTGTCCCGCTTTTATCCGCTAGAAGGCAGTGACTTCTGGTATGATCTGACAGTCACAAACCGCAAGGGAAGCGCCGCGGGGCATATACAGGTTGCCGGGCATATGGAGACCGGGCGGCCAAGCCGGACTGATCCATTGATGAGCCGCCGGAGTTGAAATATCCGGGCCTGACGACAGGCCCGGTTTTTTGGAAGTCAGTTACCAGACGGTAAAGCCAGCATCCACGTTGACGATCGAACCCGTCATCAGGCTCGCAGCATCCGAGGCCAGAAAGTGCACGACGGAGGCCACTTCGTCGGGCTGTCCCACACGACCCATTGGCGTCCCTGCAATCCAGGCATCATACAGTTCCGGCTTTTCCATGCCGAAGCGCGTCAGGGTCGTCTCGATATAGGTTGGAGCAACAGCATTGGCGCGGATGCCGTGAGGGGCCCATTCTGCCGCCAGTGAGCGGATATATTGGTGCACACCCGCCTTGGACGCATTATAGGCGGCCTGCTGCTGCGGGCGGTTGACGATCTGCCCGGACATGGAACCGATTGCAACAATCGCGCCTTTCTTCTGCTCAAGCATGATGCGGCCCACGGCCTGACAGCAGCGGAACATGCCGTTCAGGTTGATATCGACCTGCTTGAGCCATTGGCTATCCGTCATATCCTCTGCCTTCACTTCGGAAATGCAGATGCCAGCACAGGCGACCAGAATATCCAGATGGCCTTCCTGCTCATGCACGGTCTTGATGGCCGCCTGAACATTTTCCGTGTTCGTGACATCCATGCGGATGCTGCCGACGTCCAGCCCCTCTGCGCGGAGCTCTTCAGCAGATTTTGCAGCCAGAGCTTCATCCAGATCTGCAATCACGACGCGTGCTCCGGCTTCAGCGAGAGCCGTGACGCAGGCCAGACCGATATTCTGTGCGCCGCCGGTGACAACTGCGGTGCGGCCATCAAGGCGAAGTTTTTCCATGTACATCTTGAATATTCCTGAAATCAGGCAGCGAGGGGGTGACGACGGCAAGCCTCGAAGGCCAGTCCATCAGGGGCGAAAAGATGACAGTACTGAGGAGGCATTTTCAGGCTGACGCGGGTCTCAACCTCAATGGTTGTAAAGCCATCCGTCTGGACGACGACGCTCTGCCCGTCTTCCAGACGAACGTGAACAAGCGTGGTGGCACCAAGCCGTTCGATGACTTCAACGACGCCGCTATTCGGGCCGGGTGCTGCGAGTTCCAGATGTTCTGGGCGGATACCAAGCGTAAGTTTCGTACCGGGCAGAACTTCGGGTGGAGCGACAGGAACCCTGAGGATTGTTCCATCCCGAAGCTGGACCGTAGAACCTTCCGCATCGCCATCCTGAAAGATGGCAGAGAAGAAGTTCATGGGAGGGGAGCCGATGAACTTCGCCACGAAGAGGTTTCGAGGGTGATGGTACAGTTCCAGCGGAGAACCGATCTGCTCCACAATGCCCTTCTGAAGCACGACAATCTTGTCTGCCATGGTCATGGCTTCGACCTGATCGTGGGTCACGTAGATCGTCGTAGCACCGAGTTTGCGATGCAGAGCTGAAAGCTCCACACGCATCTGACCACGCAGGGCGGCGTCGAGGTTAGAGAGTGGTTCGTCGAACAGGAACACCTTGGGGTTACGCACAATGGCACGCCCAATAGCCACGCGCTGACGCTGGCCGCCAGAAAGCTGGCCTGGCTTGTGGTTCAGATACGGCTCAAGCTGAAGTGTGCGGGCGACATGCTCGATCTTCTGCCTGCGCTCTGCCTCCGGCATACCGGCAAGCTTCAGGCCAAATTCCATGTTCTTATAGACGTTCATATGCGGGTAGAGCGCATAAGACTGGAACACCATCGCCAGACCGCGCTTGCCGGGCTCAACGTCGTTGACGCGCTGGCCATCAATCAGCAGATCTCCGGATGTAATGTCTTCGAGGCCAGCAATCATGCGCAGAAGGGTGGATTTGCCACAGCCAGATGGCCCGACAAACACCACAAACTCCTGGTTCTCGATCGACAGGGAAATGCCCTTGATGATTTCTTCCGTAAGGTACGTCTTGCGGATGTTCTTGAGTTCAAGCGTAGCCATGGGTCAGATCCCGTTTGTAAGCGTGGGGGCAACGGCAGGAAGGAAAAGGTCGGTCACTTTACGGCTCCGAACGTCAGGCCGCGGACAAGCTGCTTCTGGCTGATCCAGCCAAAGATGAGGATTGGCGCAACAGCGAGGGTCGAGGCGGCGGAAAGCTTGCCGAAAAACAGTCCTTCCGGGGAGGAGAAGGAGGCAATGAATGCCGTCAGCGGAGCCGCGTTGGAGGACGTCAGGTTCAAGGACCAGAAAGCCTCGTTCCAGCATAGGATCACCGACAGCAGGGCCGTGGATGCAATGCCAGGCAACGCCAGAGGCAGCAGAACCATTGTCATTTCCTGCCAGCGCGTGGCCCCATCCATCCGGCCAGCTTCCAGAATGGGAGCGGGGACTTCACGGAAGAACGTGAAGAGCATCCAGACGATGATTGGCAGGTTCGTAAGCATGTCCACGATGGCCAGACCGGTGCGGGTATCCAGAAGATGGGTGTTGCGGGCCAGAAGGTAGATCGGAACCAGCACACCGACCGGAGGCAGCATCCGGGTCGAGAGCATCCAGAGCAGCGTGCCGCGCGTCCGCTTCGAGGGCATGAACGCCATTGAATAGGCTGCCGGAATAGCCAACAACAGGGCAGCGACCGTCGCTCCGACCGAAACAACAACGGTGTTGAGAGCAAAGTGCCAATAGCTGGCCCGCTCAAAGACTTCTGCGTAACTGCTAAGGGTCGGCATGAAGAGCAGTTTAGGTGGTGAAGAGACAGCCTCCACTTCGCTCTTGAAGCCGGTCAGGATCATCCAGAAGATCGGGAAGAACAGCCACAGCGCGATGCCCCACCCCAGAAGGGTGACGGCAATCTGAGTGCTGCGTTTTGTTTTAACGGCCATCTCAGACCTCCAGATTGCGAGCAACGGAGCGGACGAGGAAGACCGCAACGATATTGGCGATGATAATGGCGACAACGCCACCGGCGGAGGCACCACCGACGTCAAACTGGAGCAGGGCGCGGGAGTAAATGAGGTAGGCCAGATTGGTAGAGGCCACGCCGGGGCCACCGGCCGTCGTCACGGAAATTTCGGCAAAGACCGTCAGCAGATAGATCGTCTCGATCATCACGACGACACTGATCGCACGTCCCAGATGGGGCAGGATGATGTGGCGGAACTGTGCGACAGGCCCTGCGCCATCCATACGGGCGGCTTCCTTCTGCTCACTGTCCAGTGACTGGACTGCCGTGAGAAGGATGAGCACGGCGAAAGGCAGCCATTCCCAGGCGACGATCATCATGACGGTCAGGAGCGGAAACTGTGCCAGCCAGTCGATTGGCGTGAGGCCGACAGCCCGCATCATGGCAGAATAGACACCATAGATCGGGTGCAGCATCAGGTTCTTCCACAGCAGGGCAGAAACCGTTGGCATGATGAAGAACGGGGAAATCACCAGTACGCGGGCAATGCCGCGCCCAAAAAACTCCTGATCGTACAAGACGGCCAGAAGTGTACCGCCGCCAACACTGATGACCAGTACGCCCGCCACGAGAATGAACGTGTTCAGAAGGGAGTGCAGGAAATCAGGATCGGTTAGCAGGTACCAGTAGTTGCTGAAGCCTGCGAAGCCGTGAAGCGTCGGGTCCACGAGGTTGTAGTTCAGGAGGGAGTACCACAGGGTCATCCCCAGCGGGACAAGCGACCAGACCAGAAGAATCAGAACAGCCGGGGAAAGAAGCAGGAAACCTGCTCCCTTTCCCTTCTGTGCGGAGGCTCCCGCTGTGGGGCTATGTTCGACAACGGCCTGCATGGCATGGGAGCCTTATCTGGCGCGGCCGGACTGGCGCAGCGAACGGGTTACGGAAGACTGTGCGGATGCGAGAGCCTGATCGACTGTCATCTGGCCGGAGAGTGTGGCGGCCACCGTCTGGCCAACCTGTGTGCCCATGGCCTGGAACTCGGGAATGCCGACAAACTGCGCGCCCGTGTAGGGGCGAGGCTGGGCCGTCTGCCCGTTCGGATCGGCTGTCTTGATGGCGTTCAGCACGAAGGAGGCAAAGGGCGCGGCCTGCTGATATTCAGGCGTAGCATAGGTAGAAGCACGTGTTCCGGCAGGGACGGCAACCCATCCCTTACGGTCGGCAACCAGCTTTACGTATTCCTTGGATGTCGCCCATGTAATGAAGGTCTGGGCATCGGCACTCTGATGGGAACTGACCGGAACGGCGAGGCTCCAGGCCCACAGCCATGTCGGTCCTTTGCCATACGGGCCTTTGGGAGCGGGCGCAAAGCCAACCTTGTCGGCCACCTGAGACTGCTTTGGATCGAACAGCAGGCCTCCAGCAACGGTGGAATCAATCCAGATTCCGCAATGTCCGCTGGCAAACAAAGCCAGATTTTCGTTAAAACCGTTGGACGTCGCGCCTGGAGGGCCATCTTCCTTGAGGGCAGAAACATACCATGTGAGTGCCTTCTTCCAGGCATCAGACGTCAGCAGGGGCTTCCAGGACATGTCGAACCACTGTGCGCCATAGGTATTGGCCAGAGAGTCCACATAAGCCATGTTCTCGCCCCAACCTGGCTTGCCGCGCAAACAGATGCCATAGACCTGACCAGACTTGTCCGTGATCTTGTCAGAAAACTGACGGATCTGGTCGTAAGTCGGGTCCGCAGGCATCGTCAGACCGGCCTTCTGGAACAGGTCCTTGCGGTAATAGGTCATGACGCTCTCTGCGTAGAAGGGCAGGGCGTACAGCTTGCCGTCAGATGTCAGGGCATCACGCACGGACGGGAGAACGTCGTTCACGTCATAGGCGGCGTCCGGCTTGAGTTCCGTCAGCCAGCCCTGTTTGGCCCAGATAGGCACTTCGTAGTTGCCAATGGTCACGACGTCGAACTGACCGGTTTTCATGGCGATATCGGTCGTGACGCGCTGACGGAGAACGTTTTCCTCCAGCGTCACCCAGTTCAGGTGAATATCCGGATGGGCTTTCTCGAATTCCGAGGAAAGCTGTCGCATGACGATCATGTCGCCGTTGTTCACGGTGGCGATTGTCAGGGTGCCAGCAGCATGAGCTGAAGAGAGCACTGAACCGCTCAAGAGAAGAGTCAGTGCGCAGAGTGACTTTAGACGGGACATGAAACTCAGACCTTTCGAAAAAGGAAGCAGGATCAGTGGGAAGGGACAGGTTCGAGGACGTCCCGCATCTGCTGGCGCCATGCGAGTTGACTGTTCAGCATGTCATGACAGATGGAACGTTTGGCTGCGTGATAGGCGCCTGTTCGCTCATCAGGCAGGATTTCGGTTCCGGCATGGCTCATCCGGGCCATGGCGGTGCGAAGATCTGCGTATTCTCCGCTGGCGACGGCGCCAAGAATGGCTGCCCCCAGAAGGACTGAGTCCGGCTCTTCGGGCAGGAGAATGCGACAACCTGTTGCGTTGGCGTGCTCACGCAGGAAGACGTGGTTCTTGGTGCTGCCTCCTGTCGCAAGGATCGTGTCGATCCGGTACCCTTGGGCATTAAGCGCATCAATAATGTCTTTGGTGCCATAGGCGAGGCCTTGTAACGTCGCCAGATACAGCTTTGCCAGATCATCGCCACTGGCGGACAGGCTTAGCCCACTGATGATGCCCTTGAGGTCTGGGTCAGCGTGAGGCGAACGATTGCCGTGGAAATCCGGCAGCACATGCAGGTTCGCAGTGCTCGTTCCTGGAAGCTGGTCCTGCTCAAGAGCATCCGCACGATTGTTCAGCAGAGCGTAGATGTTCGTCCCTGACTGTTCTGCTTCCTGCTTGAGGGTAGGACCCGCCGCATGCTTGGAAATGACAAAGTCAATCAACGCGCCTGTTGCAGACTGACCAGCTTCATTAAGCCACATGTCAGGAACCATGGCGTTCCAGTATGGTCCCCAGACTCCCGGAACAAATCTGGCCTCTCTGGAGGCTGCCATATGACAGCTCGATGTGCCGCAGATGAGTGAAATTGAGCGCTCAAGTACATCATCCGAAAGCGCCCCGGCCGCGTCAATACCGAGGACGCCGATACCTCCAGCATGAGCATCAATAGCGGACACTCCGACAGGAATTCCCGGCTCAAGACTAAGCTCCGCAGCAGCCTGAACGCTCAGACCGTCTCCAGCAACACCACCAAGTGCACGAATGTCATTCCCGATCCGGGCATAGTTATTTTCTGTCAGCTCTTCGAGGCCAATGGCTTTGAAGTATGTGTCATCCCAGCGATCTTCATGGGCCAGATAGGTCCACTTACAGGCCGTAGAACACGCCGAGCGAGACAGAGACCCTGTGGCTCGCCAAGTCAGGAAATCCGGCAGATCGAAAAAATGGCCAGCTTTGGCGAAAATGTCCGGCAGGTTCCGTTTGAGCCAGAGAAGCTTTGGCGTCTCCATCTCCGGGGAGATTTTGCCTCCTACGTAACGCAGGACTTCGTAGCCACCTGCATTGATTTCGGCGGTCTCCTTCAGGGCACGATGATCAGCCCAAAGGATAACATCCTGCCCATCCGCACCTTCAGGGTCGACGGATAACGGACTGCCTTCTGGATCAAGGACAACAAGAGAGCAGGTTGCGTCGAAACCTATACCTACAATTCGATAAGGCTGGTCCAGCATGGAAAGCGCCGTTCGGGTTGCCGTGCAAACAGCCTCCCAGATATTGGCGGAAGACTGCTGGGCGTAATTGTCTGCAGGTGTCCATGTCCGGGTTGGCTGGACGGCAGAGGCCTTCTTTTCCCCCTCGAGGGTGAAGAGACCGGCCCGGGCGCTCCCTGTTCCAACATCAACTCCAAGAACCAGATCCATAAGGCCACACCCAGGTTGTATCGTGCAGATTGCGAGATTTCGGGAGAGCTATCTCTCCAGTGTCATTCCAAGCGTCCGTGACCAAAAATTGCCTCTGAGAACCATGGGCAACCTCAAAAAATCCCGATACCGCTATGTTATGTCACTTCCAAAGATAACGTATACTCCAGAATATATAACAGTGTTTATGTTACATATAGCTTGCCGGCTGTCCATAGCGCGAAATGGAATTCAGAAAGGAAAACGTACAGATCGCAAAAAGATGAATGCCACGGATGTTTTACGAGGACGCGGCGCTCAAACACCGCGTCCTCCATACATTACGCTATGCAGCGACAGGGACAGGCGCTTCTTCAGCCAGAAGGCGCTCAGCTTTAAGGTCGTTCCAGAACTCTTCCGGAATGTGATGGCTGAACCATGCCAGGTTTTGCGTGAGCTGACTGGTATTGCGGGTCCCGGCACAAAAAGATGAAATCGCCGGATGCGCTACGACAAACTGCAAGGCCGCTGCAGGTAATGGGACATGATGCCTTTTACAAACAGCCTCGATACGGGAAACCCGATCGAGAATATGCGAAGGGGCAGGGGCGTAATTATATTTGGCGCCCTTCACGGCACCCGTGGCAAGAATACCAGAATTAAAGCCGCCACCCACAAGCAACGTAACATTCCTTTGTTCACAAAGCGGCAGAAAATCCCGCAAGGCGTCTTGTTCAAGCAAGGTGTAACGACCTGCGAGAAGAAAGCAGTCGAAATCATGCTGTTGAAGAGCAGCGTGACAAACTTCCCATTCATTCACACCAACCCCTATAGCTTTAACGACGCCATCGGTACGCAACTTTTCCAGGGCTCGCCACGCACCATCCATTGCCTGTTTGAAAACTTCCGGCTGGTTTTGCCCATGCGTAAACCGGTCAATGTCATGGATGAACACCATGTCGATGCGCTCAAGGGCCAATCGCTGCAATGAATCTTCAAACGATCGCATGGTCCCATCATAGGTGTAGTCGAACGTCATGCGGTTGGGTGCTGCGTTGACCCAGGGAGCAAAATCGATTTCGGCGCGAGGCGCCGCGTGCAGTGTGCGACCAACTTTTGTGGCAACGACAAAGTCGTCCCGGTTTTTCCATCTGAGAGCCTGTCCCAGCCTGAGTTCAGCTAACCCATGACCATACATGGGTGACGTATCGTAAAGCCGGATACCTGCATCCCAGGCATGCTGTATCATCTGGGCGGCGTCTTCTTCGGACACTTCCTGCAGAAAATTTCCGAGGGGAGCAGTTCCAAAAGCGAAGGCTGTAACGCTAAAGTCGTTGCGGCCAAACTTGCGTGTTTCTGATGGCTTCATCGTCGATCCTCCCGATGGGGTTCTTTTCACGACATGGGACGAAATATGACGGAAAGGCCGCTGGCTTCACTTCTGTGACCAACGCAGGGGGCTTCCAAGAGTATGGATACTTACGCTCGATCCAAGAAAGGAGTGACGATGCCACGATAACTTTACAATCGTATCTGGTTACTTGACAAAACATTACCTGAAATGAGTCCCTCCTATCCCCAAATCTCGCAGAAACGATTGCTCAATTGGCCGCTTCCTGCCATGGAGGCGCCATGACGAAAAACAGGCACTTTGAAATTTTTCTCGCAACATCCCCCGGCCTTGAGGACATGCTCTGCGCCGAGGTGAAGCTGAAGGGGTTCCGCCAACCCAAAGCTGTGCCTGGTGGAGTGACGTTGCGAGGAGGATGGCCTGAAGTCTGGCGCGCAAATCTCTGGATCAGGGGGGCCAGCCGTGTTCTCGCTCGTGTCGGACAGTTCCGGGCGGAATATCTGAACCAGCTTGAGGTCCGGGCTAAGGAAGTCTCCTGGAAGGAACTCTTGCGGACGGATGTTCCATTTCGGGTTGAGGTTTCCTGCTCTACGTCCCGAATTTATCACAGCGGTGCTGCGGCTGAGCGCATTGCCAGAGCAATTACCGAGACACTGGGAGTTCCGAGATCCGAGACTGCGAATATCATCGTTCGCGCACGGATTGAGAACAATTTCTGCACGCTCAGTCTGGATACGTCTGGAGACCTTCTACACCGCCGCGGACATAAAGAAGCCGTCAACCGCGCTCCCATGCGAGAGACGATGGCGTCCCTGTTTCTAAGGAAATGCGGATATAATGGGCAGGAGCCTGTCCTCGACCCGATGTGTGGGTCTGGGACATTCGTTATCGAAGCCGCAGAAGTAGCAGCGCGGCTAAATCCAGGCCGGTCTCGACATTTTGCATTCGAGCATTTTGCCACGTTCGATCCGGAAGCTTGGGAACAGATGCGGGCGGTAAAAAGCCAGCGTGATCCGGAATTTCATTTTTATGGAAGTGATCGCGATGCAGGGGCGATCACCATGAGCCGCGCTAACGCTGAACGCGCCGGCGTCACATCCTATACAACCTTCAATCAGGCGACGGTAAGTGACATCCTGCCTCCGGCGGGGCCACCCGGTCTGGTGATCCTGAACGCTCCCTATGGAACGCGTATTGGTGACAAAAAGAAGCTTTCAGCCCTGTATCGGGCACTTGGGCAGCGGATGCTTGAGCATTTTAAAGGTTGGCGCATAGGGATCATCACGACTGAAACGTCTCTTGCACAGGCTACGGGCCTGCCATTTCTACCCACTGGTGCGCCCATCCCTCATGGAGGGCTGAAGGTCTTTCTATTCCAGACAGATATTCTCAAGTAGTCAAGAAGTGGAGATCTCGGAAGTGTCTCGAATTTCGTTCTTTTAAGATTCATACAAAATGGGCGGAACTGTATTCCTGAAGGAAATATTCAACCCTTTCAATAAAGAGAGATGTAAAAGGATTTGAAATTCGGGACCGTGCAACAATAGAGACGGTCTGTGGGTGAATGCCATTCTCTCTTAACGTGAGAAATTTGAGTTTGCCCTCGGACTGTTCCTGAATGATGTCGAGTGGTGTCAGAAACGTCATATTTCCCGGAACAAGTGCCATTTGCCGCATAAGTTCGATGGAATTGGTTTCCAGAGACGGCGTCAGGGTTAGTCCGCGCGCGGTATACAGATCCTCCAGATGGGGGCGGATCGCCATACTGTCGTCTGCGACTATAAGCGGCCATGCGTTGCAGTCTTCAAGACTGATGGACTCCTGATGGGCGAGGGGGTGTTGGACACTCATCACAACACCCAAGGGCACACTTCTGGACGCTTGGACCACCAACCCATTTTCGGGTGGGATATCGAAGCCTATCCCAATATCAGCCTGCCCGTTCTTAACCGCTTCGACCAAATCATGCGTACCATAGGTACTGACATGGGTGCGGACATTCTGATGCGTATTATGGAAATCGGTGAGGGCCAGTGGAAGGAAGGTAGAAACAGGACCTACCATCGTGGCAATAGAGAATTCTCCGCGCTTCAATCCTTTCAGGTCTTCAAGAATCTGCCTTGTATGGTTCATGTTCTTCAGGGTTTCGCGAACATGCGCGAGCAGGATTTCACCTGAGGCCGTAAGAACGAGTTTTCTGGGCAGTCTCTGGAAGATTGGCGTGCCGAGATCCTGCTCCAACGTCAGGATCTGCCTATTGATAGCCGTGGACGCGACGTTCAGATGCTCGCCAGCTTTCCTTATCGAACCGCAACGGGCGACCGTATCCAGATAGGTTAGAAGTCGACTGTGCAGCATGACCGAACTCTCGCCCAAAAGATGCACGATAAGAACATTTTGCGGCACCATCAAGATTTTGTACCGACTTCGAACTGAGCCTACCTGTTTATGGGAAGTTCATTTTTCGCAAAGCTCGCGTGGCACAAAAGACACATTGCAGGTTCTTATGGTGCCATAGGAAAAAAATCCATCGCGACAAATATGCTTTTATATCTTCGGTTTTCCGATAAGTAATTGTTATAGATGTGTTTTTTAGAGATGACACAGATCTGATTTCGGAAGAGGATCGGATTGCAAAGCATTTCTGTAAGTGTGTAGAAAGATCCACAAGTGTGTCCGATTTCGCGAGTGATCTATTTTTGATGTCACTCCGAGGCAATTATTCGCCTTTTGAGGCAGTGGTCGATTATGTTACGACTTCGTTATGGGGAGGGTCTTCTGATCGGAGACCAGGTCCTGTGGGGGAACGTCGAGTGTCTTGCAGCAGGGGAAGCCAGCAGGTTATGTGTCCGTATCGATCTGAAAAGCAGTCGTCCAGGAAGGCCCTTTTTCTTGTAACGTGTCTGGCAGGTTTTGGTTCAGCATCTCTGGCTGCACCAGCACAGGCGGCGACCGGGGCCACTGCTGTAAAACACAAGTCTCACGCTCACGGTGTAGCGGCCCACAGCCAGAAGGCATCCCGCAATGCCGCCGCTACGCCTGTTCCAGAGCGTCCCAAGATGCGTCGGCCATCGTCGATCAATTCTACGGGTGACGAACACGTAACGGTTTCCACCTCCCGCCTGGCGCGGAGCCGCGGCGGCGGAATGATGCGTGTCGAAACGGCTCCCTACGCTATCCAGACGATCACAAAAGCGTTTATCGAAGCCAAGAGCCCAACCAGCACGGCGCTTGATCTCATCAAGAACCTGCCCAGTGTCAGCGTCTCTACGCCAGATACGTCAGGCATGCAGGGTGGTACCATCCAGAGTCGAAGCCTGACAGATGCCGATATGGCTCTGATGGTGGATGGCGCACCGGCGGCAAGCGCGTCCTATATGGCTGAGGATATCGATTCAGAAAACCTGGACAGCGTCAGCATGATGCCTGGGTCCTCGCCGATTGATCTGCCAGCGACATCTGCTGCGGCTGGCGTCATGAATGAAACATCTCATGACCCATCGCATACGTTCGGTGGCTTGGTTGATTTTTCATACGGCACAAACAATCTGTCGCGTGAATTTATCCGGCTTGAATCTGGTGAAATCGGAAACACAGGCGTTCGCAGCTATCTTTCCTTTTCCAACAGTCATGCCCGCTCCTGGATGGGAGCAGGCATCAACGAGCGACGCCATCTTGACTTCGGTATCCGTAAAGACTGGCAAAACGGATCTTATGCCAAGCTCTTTATGTCCTGGAATAATGAAGATTTCACAATCGACAATTATCCGACTGCTGCTGAGTTCTACAAATACAAGAGCACCGGACAGGGATACGGCCGCAAAGCTGGCTTTGACGCAATCGGAAACGATTATTGGAAGAACAATATCGATCACTGGAATCAGCTTTTCCTGAGTGCTCCTATTCACGTAGTCCTCACGAACAAGCTACAGTTCGACCTGCGCCCCTATTATAACTGGGGTCAAGGTTGGGACGGTAGCTCGGGTGACTTTGCTGACGGAACGACGACATACAAGTCCGGACAAACAATCGCAGCAGGGACGCCGCTAACAAGCTACTTCCAGGAAAACGGAGCTCTTGACGTCGGCGCGACGGCCAAGCTGGGTTATGACATCGACAAGCATAACCATATCGAGCTTGGATACTGGTACGAAAATCAGAACTATACCCAGCACTTCCCAGTCAGCGTGACGAAGGCTGACGGCTCAAATCCAAGCCCGAATGATGCGGCCTATCAGGTCTATTCTGGCGGAAGCCGCTCCTACTACGGTAACACGACCGGATACGAAATCCATTCCCTGTTCCTGCAGGATACCGCGAAGTATTTCCATGATAAGCTTCAGGTTGCTGGTGGGTTCAAATATGTCATGTCCAATGTCTGGTACATTACATATCCGGGCCACAGCCAGATGGGTCAAAACCTGACGGCGCCACTGCCTCATCTCTCCATCAGCTACCACTTTAATGAACATCACCAGGTGTATGTGAATGCAGAGGGTGATTTCCGTCAGCCATCTGCCTCGGCACTTGGAAACACGACTTATACCGGTACGCTTCCAAAAAATCAGTATTCCATCAAGGAAGAACTTGGTTACCGCTATAATGACAAGTACGTCATTGTTGATCTGGACCTGTTTAACTACAACATCACCAACCGCCTGCTGACGACCTATGTCGGTAACAATCAGACTGGCGTCGTTAATGCGGGCAACCAGACAGCACGTGGCTTTGACGCCATGTTCTCTACCCAGCCGATCTACGGTTTCAGCCCGTATGTATCGTTTGAGTATCTGAATGCCCGGATGGATAGCAATATTGCTGCCTCCGATGCTGATGGAAACCTGACAGCGTACAGAACCAAGGGAACACAAGCTCCTCTTTCACCACATGTCATGGCCAATTTTGGTCTGACTTATGTAAATCAGGGCTTCTTTGCTAACGCCACGGTTCATTATACTGGCCCACAGTCGGTTACTATTGCTGGTGACCAGCGTATTCCTGGCTACGTGACCGACACGCTGTCTCTTGGTTACCACTTCAAGCCTGTCTGGTATGCAAAATCACCCACGATCCGCTTGAACTTTACGAACCTGACAGGTTCGATTGTTCGGACAGGCGTTGCTGGCGTAGGTACAAATGCATCGGCAGTCCGCTTGATGAATGGAAATTTTGCTGCAGCTACGTCAGGCGCGCAGTTCTACGTTACCCCACGGTTCAGCATGACCGGAACGATTTCTACGGCGTTCTGATCAAAGCCTTTTGGTTCGATTTATACCCTCAGAAGCTCACCCGCTTCTGAGGGTTTTTTTTGTGTTTGGCAACGCCAGGTATGGAGCCGGATGAAGGTATATCTTTCATCATCTATGCGCTCTGGCTACTCAGCCTGTCGCTGTGCTGCTGAACCAACCGACACCATCTCTCATCATCGACTGCATCCGTAACCCTGACGCACTGGCGCACCTGAATGCTTTGTGAACAAATAGCACTCGCCAAAAACTGTTTCTTGATAAGCCCGGATAAAATCTTAGAGTGTCATACAAACTTAAAAAGGCCTAATACCAGACTGGGTATTAGGCCTTTTTAAGTTCAGATATAAATTGGAAAAATTTTACTTTCTCAAAGCCTTCACAAGATCTGATCCCGTTGCCACAAAACCATAGCATTGCCGGACGTTATAAATTGTAGCCTGCTCGCAAAATTCAGGAGACGTTGTTGCAGCGCAGTCATTCAGCAGAATACAGTCATATCCTAGGCAGCCTGCGTCAGTGAGGGTGCTGAGAACACACTGATCGCTGTTCACACCAGCAAAAAGCAGGGTATCCACGCGCAAGTTCCGCAGGATGCCTTCAAGCGGCGTATCCCAGAAGCCACTCATCCGGTATTTCGAGACATGAATGTCCTCAGCCTCGACGTCCAGTTCGTCGACGATGGCAGCATTCCAGCTTCCATCCTCAAGAACTTTCCTGTCCGCAGCACCAACCGGTGATCCAATTCCTTTATCTTCTCCTGCCGGATCATAAACATGCAGAACAGATGGTGGGAGATTGAGTTTATCCCGACGGTTTCCCCAGTTCAGCCAAACCACGGGCACGTCATGTTCGCGCAGGATAGGAAGGAGCGTCTGTAAGGGCTTGATCGGGCGGCGGGCCGCAGCAATATCCACACCAATGGATGCGAGCCAGCCATCTGAATGACAGAAGTCGTTCTGCATATCGATGACAATGATTGCCGTCCGAGCGAGATCGAAAGTCAGTGTCTGAGGCGCAGACGGAACACTAACAGGCTTGGGCTTACGTTCTGGTCGCAGCAGACTGATGGAATTCTCTGTTGCGCCCCAACTGTTGGCATAAGTACTGCCCAGACGTCTCATTGACTCCCTCCACAGAGGACGGCGAGGTCTTCAGCATCCAGCTTGACCGGGATGCCGCTCCGGATCAGGTCTCCAAATGCTTCGTCTGGTGTCATGACCGTCAGCGTATAAAGCTTGCTGGTGCCGGTATTCTCCAGAACATGTTCCGAGCCGGGTTTGACCAGAAGCGCATCGCCAGCTTTCAGTTCACAGCTTTTGCCGTCACACCAGGCGCGACCAGTACCCGACAGGACGAAGAACATTTCGTCAGCATCTGTATGGGTATTTGGAGGTGTAGCTCCTCCGGGTTCAAAGATTTCCACGACAGCGATGGAAGAATAATCCCCAGCTTTCCTGTCAAACAGGATGGCAAAGTAATTGCTTGAGTCCGGCGCAATCCGGAAGGCTTCCACACTATCGGGGCTGCATTTTGCAAAAGGCATGAGAGTTAGCTTTCCTGTTTGAGCCAAGGAAGAAGAAGATAGGTGCCGGAACCGCATTTCAGGTGAACTGTTGTGACCCGCTGCTGATCCAGCGTCGCTGTGATGGGGCTGCCGCCTGTGCCGGGATTGACTGGAAAGACCGGGAAGCAGGCGAGGGAGAGGGAAAGCCTGAGCCGTTCACCCTTTTGGAGGGTCAGGCATGTGCCGCGCATCGGAAGAAGGGTCTGACCGGGCTTAGCCAAGGCATAGCCTTCAGCAAGCGGGTGAACCTTTCCGTGCCTGTCCACACGAGACAGAGTGGCGTGGATATCGAAGCTCTCGTATTCGCTTTCGAACTCGAAACAGCCTGTAACAGTCCCTGCCAGAAGTCTGTCTGTCTCCTGCAGAGGTGTCGTAAAGGTCAGCACGTCTGACCGAGCGTCTGTCCGCGCCCGATCTACTGGGCCGCCAGGAAAGCCGAAGCTGCCGCCGCACGGCGCTGCAGGGCGCCATGGATCAAGAGTGAGGCTTTCAGACAAAGCGAGTGCATCATCCGGTACCGCAGGAGCCAAGGCACCATCTCGGGTATCAACGGCTGCACGGCCGTTACCAGACGGAAACGCTTGCGTATTCCCTTCCGGCAGGTCTTGCAGATCCTGCCACTGACACGCTCCCATATCGAAAAGACGAACAGGAGCGACCTGCTGCTCAGGTTCTGATTTCAGCCATTGATCAAAGAACCTGATCTGCTGCTGATCGATGTCCGTAATCGCATCGTCGCCCACATCCACATCCCCGATATGGCGGTCCCAGGGGAAATGAGCCCATGGTCCGACAATGAGCCGGGTCGGCATATGGGAGGAAAGCGCGCGATAGGCTTCGAGCGTTCCAGGAAGATGACTGTCATACCACCCACCGATGAGCAGGACCGCTGGAGCAAGTTCGGCGATATTGCTTAAGCGGCCAGCAGGTGAGATTTTGTCCCAGTAGGCATCACCGGGAGGCGTGTCCCGCCAGCGGGTGTAATGACTATACTTGGCCAGTAACGCGTCGTGGGCGGGAACGGTAGGCTGACGTCCGTTGAAGGACGTCCCGCGACTGGCAGCAAACAGGATCTGCTGTGCGTCGTAGTCTCCTTTGAGACGGGCAGTTTCGGCCGCGAGCTGTGTGGCCCATCCGATGTTCGCACGCATCGCGAAGGCGCCATTCTCGTAGGCCCAGTCCCGATCCAGTTGCCAGCCAATCATGGCTGGAGCAATCGCCTTCAGCGCCTCCGGTTTTTCGCCAGCTGCCAGTAGCTGATTGCTCCCCTGAAAGGAAAAGCCAAACATCCCAACGCGACCGTTGCTTCGAGGAAGCGAAGCGGCCCATGCGATCGTGTCAGCGCCATCTTCTGCTTCATGCTCAAAAAGAACGAACTCGCCGCCTGACGCCCCGCGACCACGGACATCCTGCATGACGACAATATAGCCATGCCGGGCATACCATTCAGGAGGCGCATAACAGAGTGACGTACCAATCTTGCGACCATACGCCTGACGCATGAGAAGAACAGGGAAGGGACCGTCTCCTTCCGGCTCCCAGATATCCGCCACGAGACGGATACCTTCCCGTGTCAGCATGGCTTCCGTACGACGCGGCTTGAGAGCAACCATTAGAGTTCCCCTCCAAGGGTTTCATAGGCTGGGAGTACAGTGTCGATGACGCACCCGGCTCGGAGAACCGTGCGGCCTGTCTGATTGCGGCTCATCCACTCATTCATGTTCCGGGCCGGGAAAATGATAAGATCGGCCAAGGCACCTTTCTCAAGACGGTGGTTGCGTCCCATCCAGTCTCCCGGACGGCTGGTGACGGACTGCACCCAGGGTCGGCTGTTATGGTCAAGTTGCCCAATGCGTGTGCCGCCCTGAAGGATTTCATGCATGTCGAAATCCCCATAGGCGTAGAAGGGGTCGCGCACATTGTCGCTTGCCAGCATGACCGGCACGCCTGCGGCATCCAGTTCCTGCAACAGTGTCACGCCCCGCCAGCGCGGGGTTCGGCCAGCAGTCCGATCCTGAAGATACATGTTGCAGAGGGGCAGGCTGACGATACCAATCCCGGCTTCGGCCAAAAGCGAGATGATACGCGTTTGATCCGCGTCATCCTGCACTGTCAGGCTGCAACAATGCCCGCACAGGATTTTCTGGCGAAAGCGATGCCTGAGTGCTGCCTGAGCAACCAGTTCAAGTGCGGTGCCACCTGTTTCGCCGTTTTCATCGACATGCAGGTCCAATTCCAGCCCGTACTCCGTCGCCAGACCAAACAGCACGTCCAACGCCTCTTCCGTCGTGTTGTGCTTCATCAGGACAGCACCGAGAACGCCACCTTCTGTCTCCGCGACACTCCGCACAATACCGTCCCGGTCTTCGCCCATATAACGTTCCGGCATGGTCAGGGACACGCCCTGAAGCGCGATTTTTCCAGCCCATTTCTTCTGTAGTCTGCGGAGAAGGGGCCAGACCCGGGCTCCATGAACACCGAAGGTATCCAAGTGGGTCCGGATCGCGCTTGTGCCATGGGCATAAGCACAGTTCAGACTGAACTCCATGCGGCGTTCTACATCCGCATCCGTCCAGTAAGCCTCCCGGTCTTGGGTCGTCGCCTGAAGCGCACCCATGAATGTTCCATCGGGATTGGGCGTCCGATCCCAAATGAAGGCTTTGTCCAGGTGGGTGTGACTATCGGCAAAGCAGGGCCAGACCATTTGGCCCTTCAGGTCGACGTTGCCGAAGGTATGGGGGAGTTGACCTGCCGGGACGATCTCCGCGATGTGTCCGTTTTCGAGCGCGATATCGCAGAGCCTGCTGCCTGCGAGTGCTGAAGGAAGCAGATCTTTCGGAATGCTCGCGTTCAGAAGGCCGGAAGGAGATTGGCCGACGGGAAAAGGAAAGGTCATGAGCGGTGTCTCAGGGCGAAGCGTTGCAGGCTGGCGGCGGCGGCGTAAAGAACAAGGCCAGCGACGGTAATGAGGAACAGCGCCGCGAACATGCGCGGGATATCCATCTGAAAGCCCGACTGAAGGATCTGATAAGCCAGACCAGCTGAGTTGCCGCCCGTTCCCGCAACAAATTCGGCAACAATCGCGCCGACCAAGGAGAGTCCGGTGGCAATTCGCAGCCCCGCCATGAACATGGGAAGCGCGCTGGGAATGCGAAGGCGGCTCAGTGTCTGAAGGCGCGAAGCCTTGTGCATCTGGAAGTATGCAGCCAGATCAGGATCAACGCTCCGTAGCCCCTGGAGCGTGTTGGAAATGACCGGGAAGATCGCGACCAGAGCCGCACAGGCCGTCAAAGCCAGCGGCGTGTTGTGGATCAGGATGATGATCAAAGGAGCGATCGCCACAATTGGCGTGACCTGCATGATGACCACGTAAGGCATCAGGCAACGCTCGATGAGAGGACTCTGCACCAGAAGGAATGCGACGAGCACACCCCCTACAACAGCAGCGATCAAAGCCGCGAAAGTGATTTCCAGCGTGATAAGCAGGGCATGGAGCAAAGCCACGCCATCCAGCATCAATGCACGCCATATGGCTGATGGAGACGGCATCAGATAGGGCGGGATATGCCAGAAACGGCAGACCTCCTCCCAGATCCCGAGAATAATGATGCCAAGGGTGACAGGGGCCAGTAGCGAGAACGTGCGGGAGGACATCATGCGCGCATCTCCTGCTGGATCATGCTTTCCCGACTGGCATCCTCCAGAAGAATGGCCAACTCGCGGCTGATCCCCGCAAACTGATCCGACAGGCGGAACTCTTCATTGCGGAGGATGGACCGATCAATCTCATACTGGGCATGAATACGACCCGGCCGGGCGGCCATCACCATGACGCGGCTGGAGAGAAAAGCTGCTTCATGTAGAGCATGAGTCACGAACAGTGTTGTCAGGCCATCTTCGTAACAAAGCCGCGCCATTTCTTCGTCGAGACGATTGCGGGTGAATTCATCCAGAGCACCGAAGGGTTCGTCCATCAGGAGAAGGTCAGGTTCCGTGACAAGCGCCCGAGCGATGGACACACGCATT